>Ga0075115_10001029_pt1 | contig 13849 bp, 2 predicted proteins | sample AntAceMetag02UKH_FD_69785 | JGI IMG/M metagenome (GOLD analysis project Ga0075115, IMG submission 69785) | Saline lake microbial communities from Ace Lake, Antarctica - Antarctic Ace Lake Metagenome 02UKH | ecosystem: Environmental > Aquatic > Non-marine Saline and Alkaline > Saline | place... | reverse complement strand
TCAAAACGTTAACCCTGTCTTGACAGGCTTTTTTCTTGCAAATGGCATAGAAGGAAATTTTGCTGCTTCCTGGTTTAACTTTGTTGTCGGTGCAACCATACCTGATGGGATCTTATATGAGATCGTATTTACTTATAATGGTGGAAATACATGTATTCAATGGGATTTGTCGCAACCTGATAATAATGTTTATAGCCATTTGAGCTCTGCCCAGTTCCCAGCTACATGGATAGATGGATGTGTTGAAAATGCCGGATTTACTCCTAATATTCTCATTCAACCGAATAACAAAACAATTAATATTACCGGAAATACGAGCTTTAGCTTTGTTGTGGATGCAGCTTCATCGTATCAATGGGAATATAGTACTGATGGTGGAACTTCCTGGATAAATGTACCTAATACCCCTCCATATTCAGGAGTAAATACAGCCATATTAAATATTACCGGAGCATCGCCAATGATGGACCAGTATCAATATCATTGCATAGCATATGGGCCTTGTAATGATTCAGTAATTAGCAACAATGCCATTCTTACTATTGTCTCACAGACAACAATTGTTACAACAATAAGTTCAGTAATAGCATGCCAGGGAGATAACGCTATTGTGCCCATACTTGTTACGGAATTCAACGGAGTATTCAAATTTAATCTGGAGCTTGTTTATAATACTTTATGGCTAAGTTATATTGGATATACAAATCCATTACCTGAATTAAGCTCAGGAACATCATTTTCGATCGTAGAAACTACTCCCGGAAAGATAGTTATAGAAGCTGAAAGCTGGGATATGTATAATGCTGTGTTTGGAGATACAGTACTGGTAGAGCTAATGTTTTCAATCTTAAGCAGCCCTGCAATTATGGTTTGGGACCAGCAAAATTGTTGGTATGAGGATTCAATTGGCAATAATATGCCAGGTGCTTATGTGGATGGATTTATTACAGTGCATCAATCACCTACAGCCGATGCCGGCCCAGATGTATCAATTTGTAGTGGGAACTATCAAGTACCTGAGTTGATTTATTACAAGTTTGATGGAGGGAGTGCTTCAGTAACTAATTATGCAAGTGCTCCGGTTGGATATAATCCTGCACCTATCATTGGATTAACAGTTGGAGGAAACGGACAGTTTGGAACAGCCCTTCAGGGCAATGGTGGAATATCTCAATCAAATTATACAAACACTGGGTGGGCAACAAATCTTGGTACGGGTAACTGGACAATCTCAATGTGGCTGGATAATTTTGACACTACAAATAATTTATTTTATTTTTTCGGCGATTCAGCAGCGACATCTTTCAGGTGTTTTATCAACGGAGTTGCCGGTGCAGGTAATCTTATGTTGAGAGGTCCTATTACGGATTGTAATATAACAGGTGTTGGATTAGGAGCCGCCGTGGTACATTATGTTTATAATGGAACAGATGTAAGGGGTTACCTGAACGGGGACCTTAATGTTACCGTTGCGCAGGGTGCTGTTAATATAAATGGAACTGGTTTCAAGGTTGGTGGTTATTCCGGAAGCACCAGTATGAATAGTGGTGCCTTGCTCGATGAGTTCAGGATCTATGACAGGGCACTTTCAGCTTCTGAGATCCTCGAAACATGGAATGTGCAATTGGGTGGTTGCACAAGTCTCACTGCCAGTGGAGGAACTTCATATCTGTGGGATAATAGTCAAACAACTGCCACAATAGTTGTGTGTCCATCAGTAAGTACAAGCTATACTGTAACTGTGACAGATGCAAATGGATGTACCGACAGTGATGATGTATTGGTTACTGTAAATCCTATACCCCTGGCAAACGCTGGTCCTGATCAAACAATAGCTGGTGGTACAAGTGCTGTCTTTGACGGAATAGTAAGTGGGGGATCTGGTACGTATACATACAACTGGACACCTGCTGGATTGCTTGTTGATCCAACAGTAGAAGATCCTGTAACAGTGCCATTAACATCAACAACTTATTTTGTATTTACTGCAACTGATGCTGTAACAGGATGTGTTAGCCTGGGAGACACTGTAACTATAACAATTATTTGTTGTCCAATTAACGTCAATCCAATAGCAACTCCGGATACGATTTGCAAAGGTGATGTTGCCATTCTTCAGGCTAACCCAAGTGGCGGTTCAGGTTCATATACATTTTCATGGACATCTTATCCTCCGGGATTTGCCAGTGTGTTGGAAAATCCAACAGCTTCTCCTCTTGTAACAACATGGTATATTTTGACTATTGATGATGGTTTTGCAACTTTTACAGATTCTGTACTTGTTGTAGTAATTCCAGTTCCTTCAGCCAATGCCGGTCCTGATGCTACGATTTGTTATAATAATAGCTACACCATGAATGGTGTAGCTACGAATTATTCTACCGTTTTGTGGACAAGCACTGGGGATGGGACTTTTGATGACATAACAATACTTGGAGCAATATACACACCCGGGCCACTGGATATCGCTAATGGATTAGTAACCTTAACCCTTATAGCTACAGCCATACCACCTTGTACCTCTGCAGCTACTTCTTCCATGACTCTTTACATACAACAATATCTACCGGTTGATCTTGGTAATGATACAACTATCCTGGTAAATAATACTCTGAATTTACACGCTGGAAATCCTGGATGTACCTATCTCTGGTCAAACAGTGCAACCACTGAAACTATTGTAGTTAGCTCTGTCATTGATACTTCCATAAACTATTCTGTAACAGTAAGTGATAACTATGGATGTTCGGGTATAGACTCAATAAATGTTACGTATATCTCTTCAGGAGTGATAATCACAAAAGTCGATTCAATAACTGTTTGTCAGGGCGGAACAATAATCGTTCCTGTTCATGTAAAAAACTTCATTGGGGTATCTGCCTTTTCCCTTGCTTTAAATATTGACCCCGCTGTTCTTTCATTTATAACTTTTCAAAATGCCAATCCTGCAATATCTAATGGGAGTTTATTCATCTTTCAAGCAGGGGCGACTGTTAAATTTTCCTGGTTCATTCCAGGGGGTAGTGCCACTATTCCTGACGGGATCTTAGTTGAATTAGTTTTTAACTCCATTTGTGCAAGCTCGCCTCTCATCTGGGATACTTTAAACCCAGGGGAATGCGAATATATAGATTCCACCTCATCAGTAATCCCAGCTTCTTTCATAAACGGATGGTATGAATGTGTTGGACCCACACCTGTAATTTCAGGTCCTATAGAGGTTTGTGAATATGAAACAGGAGTGATTTATTCAACTCCTTTTGTCGTAGGAAATCTTTATAACTGGGGTGTTACGGGTGGAGTAATAACTGCCGGACAGGGGACAAACCAGGTCACTGTTTCATGGGGATCTTATGGCATAGGAACAGTGGTGGTAACAGAAACTTCTATTCTGACAGCTTGCTCCGTAACCACAGCAAATTATAATGTGATTATCCATCCATTGCCATTAGTCGATGCAGGTCCGGATCAAATTATTGCATGGGGCACACAGACAATCCTTAATGGCACTGTTACAGGAGGATCAGGAACATATACATATATGTGGTCACCTGATTCATTGCTCGTTGATGCCACAATGGAAGATCCTACTACAATATTATTTATCACAAATACAATTTTTTATTTTATTGCAACTGATGTAATAACAGGATGCATTAGTAGTTCTGATTCTGTTACAGTATATACTACTGGCCCACAATTACAAGTTATGCCAGAAGCCATACCAGATACGATTTGCATTGGAGATTCTGTAACATTATACGCAAATCCTTCCTGGGGTTCAGGTACTTACACATTTTCATGGACATCAAATCCCCCTGGGTTTACAAGCACAGTGGAAAACCCCGTTGTTTCTCCTATAGTTACAACTACATATACTGTTACAGTTGATGATGGCTTCAATACTGCAAGCGGCTCAGTTACGGTTACAATAATTCCAATTGCCAATGCCGGTGCTGATGCCACTATCTGTGAGGATGCTACGTATATTTTATCAGGATCTGCATACGGTCAAAGCTCTGTATTGTGGAGTACTTCGGGTGATGGGGTATTTGATGATGCTACATTACTGGGTGCAACATATTCTCCGGGACCTAATGACATTAACAATGGTTCAGTGGTTCTGATATTATTAGTAAATGCAGGCAGTCCATGTACTACATCAGCCACAGATAATATGACCTTGTTTATACAATTATTGCCTATAGCAAACGCAGGTGCTGAGGCAACTATTTGTGAAGGTGAAACATATACATTAATGGGGACATCCTCAAATCAAAGTTCGGTATTATGGACAACTGCCGGGGATGGGACATTTGATGATGCGACTCTTTTGGGAGCTGTATATACACTTGGACCAAATGATATCAGCAATGGTTCGGTAGTGCTAACGCTTACTGCTACCCCCACACTACCGTGTGGGGCTGTTGCAATCTCTAGCATGACAATTAACATAAACCCTGCACCGATGGTCGATTTAGGGAATGACACAACAATCTGCTATTACAATACATTAACTCTTCATGCCGGTAATCCCGGAAACATTTATCTCTGGTCAACTGGGGAAACAATAGAATCAATTACTGTAAGTTCATCTACCCCTAACACTATTATCCACTATTATGTAACTGTTACTGATAACAATGCATGTAACGGTATGGATGATATTTATGTAACATTTGATGATTGTGTTTCTCTAAAAGATATAATCAAAGTTCCTTTAATCAATATCTTCCCAAATCCATCCTCTGGGAAATTCAATATTCACATATCAAATATGATGTCAAATATGGAAATGTTCATCACCAATATTCATGGACAGACAATACTCAAAGATAATTTCATGCTTAATTCATCATCATACATAAAAGAACTTGAACTATCACATTTGCCGAAAGGAATATATTTTATAAACTTTAGAAACGAAAATTTTGTGAAGACGGAAAAGCTTGTGGTACAATGATTTCTACAAACTTAAATACTACAATCATGAAAAAGCTATTTATTACTTTTTTGATTTTTATTACTTCATTAAGCTATAATTACTCTCAGTGCACAGTTAGCATTATGTCGAACAATGTTCCGGTTGACACCATGGAAATATGCCTGGGTGATTCGATAGAGATTTATGCAGAGAGTAATTGTGGATATTATATGTTTTATGATGATTTTAATAATGCCACCATGGGTACAGGATGGCATTCATATTCTACTCCAATGTTCAATAATCCATGCCCTCCACTTTTGCCTCCTGCATCTGGAATCGTATGCTGGATGGGATCTTCAGCATATCAACCGCGTAATCTAACAACAGTGGCATATAATCTTTCAGGTGTTGGATATAGTATAGAATTTGATATGAAATACGGCGATATTCCGACTGGTGGTGTGAACTGTGAAGATCCTGATAATACTGATGAAGGAGTTCATCTTCAATACTCTGTTGATGGTGCCATAACCTGGCATGATATCAATTACTGGACACCAACTACCAATATGTCCGGGCCTTTATACACATGGAATCATTATTTGGAAAATATCCCTGCAGTCGCTTATACTCCTTATACTCAATTCAGGTGGTTTCAGGATCTTACCAGTGGATTTGAATGGGATCATTGGGGAGTTGATAATGTTGAAATAATTGCTCCAGGTTATCAGACTGTTTACTGGTCAACTGGAAATACAATCCTTGATCCGCCTCCCATGTATCCAACACAATCAGGTTATGTAAGCTGTAATGTAATTAATATTTTCAATGGTAATCAAGCTTCTGATTCAGTTTTAATAATAGTTGATCCTTTGCCAGTTCCATATAACATTATTGGAGGTGGTTCTTATTGTACTGGTGGTGCCGGGTTTAATATTAGCCTTGATGGATCAGAAGTAAATATTAGCTATGAATTCTACCTAAATGGCCTTCCTTCTGGTAACATAATAACAGGAACCGGTGGGCCAATTAGTTTTGGCATTCAAACTTCAGCAGGGACATACTCTGTAATGGCAAATAACACTGCTGCAGGTTGTACCAGCATGATGACAGGTAACGCCGATATTTTCATTAATCCATTACCAATTGCCAGTGCCGGACCTGATCAGACAATAAATGCAGGTATGTCAACAATATTAAATGGATCTGCTTCTGTTGGTGCTCCTCCATATATCTGGAGCTGGACACCGGTAGCTATGATCAATGGTAGCTCAACTATTCAAAATCCTCAAACCATTAATCTGGGAGTTACACAGGTGTACACCCTCAATGTAACTGATGCAAATGGATGTCCGGACTTTGACAAGGTAATAATAAGCATCTCTGGTGGGCCATTAACAGCTAATCCTTATGCAACACCTGATACAGTTTGTGAAGGAGATATAGTTGCTTTCCTTGCAAATCCGGGAGGAGGATCAGGTAATTATTCTTGTTCATGGACTTCAAGCCCTTCTGGATTTTACAGTAATCAGCAAAATCCATTAGCAGCTCCAACTACAAACACAACATATATCGTAACAGTTGATGACGGAATTAATACCGCTAGCGGATCTATTACAGTTACAGTAATACCTTCACCTATAGCAGATGCAGGAGCGGATGCAAGTATTTGTGAAAATAATTCATACATGTTATCAGGAAGTGGTATAAATTATTCCACTGTTCTTTGGTCAAGTATTGGAGATGGTTATTTTGACGACAATACCCTTGAAAATGCTGTTTATACACCGGGGCCAACCGATATTGCTTCAGGAAGTGCTAATCTTATTTTTCAAGTATTGGGAAACACACCATGTGGATCATCTGGTGATTTCATGAAACTATCAATAGCTAAAAATCCTGTTGTTGATGCAGGTCCTGATAGAGAAATCTGTATAGGTGATAGCATTACTTTTTACGGAATTGCTAATAACTATAATTTCTTATTATGGTCAACTTCCGGAGATGGTTCATTCGATAATGCATCGTCTATATATATTACATATACACCAGGACTGAATGATATAGCAAGTGGTTCAGTAACATTATCATTAACAGCATTTGGCATAACACCCTGTGGAAATGCAACTTCTTCAATGATGCTAACTATCAATCCAAATCCAACACCAGTGGTTTCTGGATATTTGGACGTTTGTGCGTTTGATACAGGTGTAATATACTCAACACCAAATATACCCGGAAATGTATATGCATGGGGAGTTACAGAAGGAGTTATTACTAACGGGCAGGGAACAAATCAAATAAAAGTTAATTGGGGAATACCATCTGTATTTGGTACTGTGTCTGTTACTGAAACAATTGGAGCAACCGGATGTCATACTATTCAACCATATGGCTTTATTAACATACATCAATTACCTATTGCTAATGCCGGGCCGGATCAATTTATTTCGGGGGGAACAAGTACACAGCTTAATGGAACGGTAACTGGAGGATCAGGTTCATATACATTTAGCTGGTCACCCGATACTTTGCTCGTTGATGCTACACTGGAAGATCCTGTTACAGTTTTATTAAACGCAACAACTGATTTTACTTTTATTGCAACTGATACCGTAACCGGGTGTTTTAGTTTTGCAGATACAGTTACTGTATATAATAGTGGATCATTATCCATCAATCCACAAGCAATGCCTGATACAATTTGTATTGGAGAAATGAGCACCCTGTTTGCTAATCCTCTTGGAGGATCGGAAGTTTATACATATTTATGGCTCTCAAATCCTCCTGGGTTTTACAGCAGTCTGGAAAACCCTCAGGTATCTCCATCAGTTACCACAACCTATAATCTAACGGTTAATGATGGTTTTAGTACTATTGTCGGATCAACAACTCTTACTGTAATTCCTTCAGCTAATGCAGGTGCTGATGCAGCTATTTGTGAAAATGACAGCTACACCATGAATGGTGTAGTTACGAATTATTCATCAACATTATGGACTACCTCAGGTGATGGTATATTTAATGACACAAGTATTTTAGGAGCTACGTACACACCTGGTTTATATGATATAGCAAATGGTTCTGTTTTTCTAATAATAACAGCAAGCCCATACGGTCCATGTGTAACTCCTGCCATAGATACCATGACTTTATTCATACAACATTTTCCACAAGCAGATGCAGGGGCAGATGCCGATATCTGTAGTAACACCAGCTATACCTTAATGGGTATAGCCTCAAATCAAGCTTCAGTGTTATGGACTACACCTGGTGACGGTTCTTTCAACAATGCATACCTGTTAAATGCAACTTACACTCCCGGATCAATTGACATTATTAATGGTACTGTTATCCTAACTCTTACTGCTACAGCCACACAGCCGTGTGGATCTGTGGCTACATCTATCATGACAATCACTATAAATCTTTCTCCAATCGTCGATCTTGGTAATGACACAACAATTTGCGTAAATGATAACCTAATATTATATGCCGGAAATCCTGGATCAAATTATATTTGGTCGACCAATGAAACTACCGATTCCATTATAGTAAGCTCATCAGTTGACGCAGTTCTAACCTACTACGTGATTGTAACAAATAGTAATGGATGTATTGGTAATAGCTCAATAACTGTAACGTTCGTAACCTGTACCTCAATTGAGGATATGGCTAAAGTGCCCTATATATACATTTTCCCCAATCCATCCTCGGGAAAATTCAATATTCAGATATCAAATATGACATCAGAGCTTGAACTACAAGTAATGAATATTCAAGGACAGACAATACTCAAAGATAATTTCGTGATTAATTCATCATCATACATAAAAGAACTTGATCTATCACATTTGCAGAAAGGAATATATTTTATTAACTTTAGAAACGAAAACTTTGTGAAGACGGAAAAGCTTGTGGTACAATGATTTCTACAAACTTAAATACTACAACCATGAAAAAACTATTTATTACTTTTTTGATTTTTATTACATCATTAACCTATTGTTACTCTCAGTGCACAGTAACTATTATGGTAGATACAATACCTGTTGATACTTTAAAGATATGCCTGGGTGATTCAATTGATCTTATTGCCGAAGGTCATTGCAATTATTTTATGTTTAATGATTTTAATAATGGTACGGTAGGGACCGGATGGTATTCAAATGCCACTCCAATGTTCAATAATCCATGCCCACCACTTTTGCCTCCTGCCTCAGGAATTGTTTGCTGGATCGGATCGGCAACAAACTTCCCGCGAGAGCTTACCACTGTGGCATATAACCTGACCGGTGTTGGATGTACTATCGAATTTGATATGAAGTATGGTGATCTTCCGACAGCTGTGAATTGTGAAGACCCTGATCAGCCTAATGAAGGAGTTTACCTGCAATATTCTATCGATGGTGCAATTACATGGCATACTATCCATTACTGGACTCCAACTACCAATATTTCCGGTCCTTTATACACATGGACACATTATCTGGAAGCTATCCCCCCTGCTGCTTTTACTCTTTTTACTCAATTCAGATGGTTCCAGGATCTTACTTCCGGCTTTGAATGGGATCACTGGGGGATTGATAATGTTGAAATAAAATGCGCAAGTAACCAGATCGTAAACTGGTCAACAGGACATACCGTTTTTGATCCTCCTCCAATGTATCCAGCACAAACAACCGATATTACCTGCTATGTGATGAATACCATAAATGGAGACTTTGCTATTGATTCAGTGCATGTGATTGTTGGCAATCCGTTACCAGACGCCGGGCCTGACACAATAGTATGTTTTGGCGATTCTGCATACCTTAGCGCTAGTATTCTTAACCCTGCTTCCTATTTATGGAATACAGGTGATGTTACCCAGTCAATAGTTGTTAGCCCGGTGGATACAGTTAATTATACTGTTACCGTAACAGATTATATTGGATGTACTGGTTATGATTCAGTCCAGGTAATAGGGCTTCCGTTAATGCCTGCACCTGATCTGAGATGCGTTAGTGTGCTGGGTAACGGCAATGTAACACTTTCATGGATGCCACCTACAGGACCACTAATCTGTTTTGACGGCTATCTCGTAAGTCATTCATATAACCCAAATGGCCCCTATAATATTATTGATACTATTTCCGATATTAATACACTTAGCTATACACATGTTGGAGCAAACGGCCAGGCCCAGAGCGGACATTATTTTATTGAAATACTGACAGGAGCAAACAACACTCATACCGAATCTTCAGATACTCTTAGCAGTATATTGATCAACGTGGTTAATAATGCAAATACTACTGCTGATATTATCTGGAATCCCCTCCATACACCTGCACTCCCAACATCATCAGGATATTATTTCCTTTATAGAGAATATCCCCCGGGGAATTGGGTGTTTATTGATTCTACAACAAACTTGATGTACTCTGATACTATAACAGCATGTGATTTTATTAATTATCGTGTTGAAATTGCAGACTCCAGTGGCTGCATCTCTGTCTCTTCCATTGATGGTGACGAATTCCAGTATTCCATTCCACCGGAATTGCGTTGTACTGCTGTTGATGAATTTGGTGATGTTACCATATCATGGGTTAAACCCCCTGATGCTGTTACACGAAATGCATTTGATGCATATATCATTTATTATTCTCCGGATGCAATCAGTCCGTTTATCGTGATAGACAGTGTTTTTGATTACGATCAGACATCATATTTTCATGCAAATGCCAATGCTGATGTTGATATAAGATATTATTATGTGGAGACACGTACGGATTGTACAAGCAAATTTTATTCCCAGCCATCCGATACTCTTAATACCATGTTGATGAATGTTGTGAATTCAGGCTTTGCTGCAGAACTCACATGGAATACAATCAGAGTTCCTGACCTTCCTACATCTTTAGGCCTTTATTATATTTACAGGGAATATCCTATTGGGACATGGACATTAATTGATTCAACTACTGCACTAAATTACTCTGATACCATTTACGTTTGTGACGACTCAGTTTTTTATTATGTAGAGATATATGATGCAAGTGGTTGTGCTTCTGTTTCTTCAATCAGTGGCGATTACTTCTGGACTTACCCACCTGTTGTGCCTGTTCTTGATAGTGTGAGTATTGACAATTCCGAAAATGCAATATTAGGTTGGCAAATAAGCCCTAACAGGAGTGTTCTTGGATATATGATCTATCACTATGATTCAGGAATATGGACAAAAATCGATACTGTATGGGGACACGGTACAACAACTTATACTGATACTGCTTCTAACCCATGCTCTTATTCTGAATCTTATTGTATTGCAGCATTTGATAGTTGTGGTTCATCCAGTCTTATTGGATTTGATAATATTCATCATTCCATATACCTTGAGATTGAGGATATCAATCCTTGTACAGATTTTATTACCTTGAGATGGAATCAATATATTAACCTCGACCCACCTCTTGCCGGATATAATATATTTGTAAGCGAAAATGGCGGCCCTTTCACTATATTGGGCCAAAACCTTACTTACAGTAATTTTGGTCCCGATACCTCGTTTATCCATGAAGGGCTGAATGAAGATTCAAGATATTGCTATTTTGTCCAGGCGTTTGATAATTCAGAACAAAAAACTTCATCTTCCTGTATCAGGTGCTTTACCGTCAACAAACCTCCGCAGCCAAAATTTGTATATCTGAGATATGCAACAATTGTGGCTAATGATCATGTTTCATTAATGTGGTATAATGATATCTCCGCATTTGTCCAGGGTTACAGAATTCTAAGAGCTGAAAGCTCAATAGGCCCTTTTGAAGAAATTGCAAACATTACCACTTCAACGCCACTTACAGATCCGAATCTTAGCTTTATTGATTACAATGCGAGATTTGACAAAAGGAGTTATTATTATAAAATTATTGTTGTGGATAGTTGCGGACTCGACGTTTTAACTTCAAACGTTGCAAGAACAGTATTCCTTACTGTAATACCTAAAATAGATATGACAAACCGACTCCTGTGGAATGACTATAAAGAATGGCCATGGTCATATGTTGAATCCTACAATATTTATCGTAAAGTTGAAGGGTTTTATGATCTGCCTGTGCTTATTGCGAATGTTCCGTACAAAACAAAAAGATATACCGATGATGTTTCAAATTACTTCGAAACTACAGGTAAGTTCACTTATTATGTTGAAGCCCTTGAAGGATTTGGTTTTCCTGAATTTGAGGACGATATGAGTGTTTCTAATGAAGCAACAGTTATTCAGAACGCAATGGTTTATGTTCCAAATGCTTTTGCTCCTAAAGGCTATAATGATGTGTTTATTCCGATAAGCATATTTACCAATAAAACGGATTATACTTTTGTAATATATAACAGGTGGGGAGAAAAACTCTTTGAGACTAATAATCCTGAAATTGGTTGGGATGGAACTTTTGATGGCGAATACGTGCCACTTGGAGTATATGTTTATTATGTAAAATTCCTCACTTCTCAGGGTGAATATTTTGAGAAACAAGGTTCAGTGACTGTTGTCAAATAAGATAGCCAAATTTTTTTTGTGAACCCGATATTTACAGCATTGCTGATAATGTATCGGGTTTTTTTTTTACCTTTGCAGCCTTAAAATTTATATTATGATCTTAGATCCTGAAAAATTTTGTGGTGAGGGCTTCACTTACGATGATGTGCTCTTAGTTCCCTCATACTCTGATGTCCTGCCCAGAGAAGTAGATATTTCTTCAATGTTCTCAAGAAATATCAATCTGAATATACCAATTATTTCAGCTGCAATGGATACAGTAACTGAATCTAAAATGGCTATCGCAATTGCCCAGGAAGGGGGATTAGGCGTATTGCACAAAAACCTCGCAATAGAACAACAGGCCAATGAAGTAAGGAAGGTTAAGCGAGCTGAAAATGGAATGATATTAGATCCTATAACCTTAAATGAAGATGCTTTTGTTGTAGATGCACTGAATATAATGGCAGAATTCAAAATTGGTGGTATACCTGTGATTAACAGGAATTCACAACTTGTTGGCATTGTTACAAACAGGGACCTTCGGTTTGAAAAAAATCATCACAGGCCGGTTACAGAAGTGATGACAAAAAAAGTTATTACCACATCAGAATTTACAAATTTTGAAGAGGCCGCAGATATACTTCAGGAGTATAAGATCGAGAAGCTTCCTGTTGTCGAAAAGGATAACAAGCTTAAAGGCCTTATTACTTATAAAGATATTATAAAAATTAAGGCCAGGCCAAATGCTTGTAAGGATGCAAGAGGACGCCTTCGTGTAGCTGCCGCTGTTGGAATAGCAGGTGATTTTCTTGAAAGTGTTGATGCGCTTGTAAATGAATCTGTTGATGCAATTGTTATTGATACAGCTCATGGCCATTCAAAAGGAGTAATACAGGCAGCCAGATTATTGAAGAAAAATTATTCTGATATTGAACTAATTGTTGGGAATATTGCTACCTATGAGGCAGGAAAAGATTTGCTAAAAGCCGGAGTAGATGCTATTAAGGTTGGTGTTGGCCCCGGATCAATATGCACAACCAGGGTGATTGCAGGGATAGGTGTTCCACAATTATCAGCTATATATGATGTTGCAAAAGCCGTAAAAGGAACAAATGTGCCGGTAATTGCAGATGGTGGGATAAGATATACTGGAGATATTGTTAAAGCTATAGCTGCCGGCGCGAACTCAATAATGGCCGGCTCCCTTTTTGCTGGAGTTGACGAATCACCGGGGGAAACCATCATTTTTGAAGGAAGAAAATTTAAAACATATCGTGGCATGGGTTCTATTGATGCTATGCAAAAAGGATCTAAAGACAGATATTTTCAGGATACTGAAGATGATATCAGAAAACTGGTCCCTGAAGGTATAGTCGGTAAAGTTCCTTACAAAGGAT
>Ga0075115_10001026_pt1 | contig 13864 bp, 10 predicted proteins | sample AntAceMetag02UKH_FD_69785 | JGI IMG/M metagenome (GOLD analysis project Ga0075115, IMG submission 69785) | Saline lake microbial communities from Ace Lake, Antarctica - Antarctic Ace Lake Metagenome 02UKH | ecosystem: Environmental > Aquatic > Non-marine Saline and Alkaline > Saline | place... | reverse complement strand
TATTTAAGAGGGGAGACGGGAGGCCGGAGACAGGAAACCGGAAATGAAAGGTATCAATACCCTGACATAAGCAAGCTTATGTCTTAGGCAAGCCCTGAACCCGGAGCCTTAAGCGGCTCCATTCCGCTGAAAACTGCGAAGCTGTTTAAGGGGCAGGGGTATGGCTCCTTGCGATCTCTGCTGAACGGTGAAACCGTTCAGCTTGGGAGTTTGCAACGCAAACTCCTGAAACAACCTTTGGTTGTTCATTCCCATTCAACAGTTCCCGGAGGTTTGGAAGTTATATCATACAGCACCCGGTTTACCCGCTGAACCTCATTACAAATACGGTTTGATGCCGACTGAAGAACTTCCGGCGGAAAACGATACCAATCAGCAGTCATAGCATCTTCACTTGTTACAGCGCGAAGAGAACATACTTCCTCGTAAGTTCTTTCATCACCCTGAACTCCTACGCTCTTAACAGGTAAAAGACAAGAAAGTGCCTGCCAGATATCACCATACAGCCCTGCTTTCCTGATCTCTTCAATAAATATTGCATCTACATCGCGTAAGGTGTCCAACCGATCCTTTGTAATCTCTCCAATACAGCGAATTCCCAAACCGGGTCCGGGAAATGGGTGTCTATATACCACTTCATCAGGCAGACCAAGTTCCTTCCCGAGAAGACGAACTTCATCCTTAAAAAGCTCTTTTAACGGTTCAATAAGTTCGAACCTGAGGTTATCAGGAAGACCTCCTACATTATGATGGCTTTTTATAGTTGCGGAGGGACCTCCTGTCGCTGAAATACTCTCTATAACATCCGGGTATAGTGTTCCCTGAGCAAGGAAGTCAACTTCTCCTACAGCGCTTGCCTCTTTTTCAAATACATCAATAAAAATCTTTCCAATAATTTTCCGTTTTTGTTCAGGTTCTGAAATACCTTTCAGCGCATCAAGAAATAGATCTTCAGCCTCAGAATAGTGCAGCCGAATATGAAAATTATTACGAAATACCTGCAGTACGAGATCTGCTTCACCCTTTCGCAGCAATCCATTGTTAACGAAAACACAAACTAACTGATCACCAATTGCTTTATGAATAAGAGCAGCCGCTACGCTAGAATCTACACCACCGGAAAGCCCACAGAGAACGGTTTTATCCCCAACCTGCGTTCTTATATCCTGCACAGCCTGATCGACAAAAGAGCCCATATCCCAATCGGGAGTACATCCGCAAATTGAGTGAACAAAATTCCGGATTAACAGGCTGCCCTGTTCTGTATGTACAACTTCAGGATGAAACTGCACCCCATAGAGGTCATCGATGCTGTTTTCCACTACTGCCGCCGGACAATTTTCAGTCTCTGCAGTTATTATAAACCCTTCAGGAACAGTGTGAACTGAATCACCATGACTCATCCAAACCTGTGAATCTTCATTCATTCCTTCAAGCAAAGAAGATGGTTTCTGCATTAAAAGTTTTGCAAACCCATACTCACGCTTATCAGGACGCAAAACTGTTCCGCCCTTCATAACCGTAACTACCTGCAGCCCATAACAAATTCCCAGAATGGGAATACCCAGAGAAAATATTTCCGGGTCAGGTCTTGGGCATCCCTGAGATGTAACACTGGCAGGACCACCGCTAAATATTATTCCTTTTGGATTTAATGCCCGAATTTCTTCAGCAGACACATTAAAAGGAACTATTCTGCTGTACACTTTTGCCTCACGGACACGGCGTGCTATCAATTGACTGTATTGGGCTCCAAAATCAAGAACTATTATTAGGTGTTCATGTGGGATCATCTATTTTTCCTCTTACTAATGCAAACTCGTTCAAAATTTAAATCTAAAAGAACCTTAAGTTCTTTGATAATTTAATGGTTCTTCAGTTATAGTTATATCATGAGGGTGGCTTTCAATGATTCCAGATTGAGTTACTTGAATAAATTCAGTTTTCTCCTGCAGCTCCTGAATATTTCTGCAGCCGCAATAGCCCATTCCTGAACGCAATCCACCAACTAACTGATGAATGTAGTCAGCAAGAGGACCCCTATAGGGAACTCTGCCCTCAATCCCCTCCGGAACAAGTTTTGACGCATCATCATCAAACTGCATATATCGGGACTTACTACCTCTCTGCATCGCTTTAACTGAACCCATTCCTCTATGAACTTTATAACTTCTTCCCATATGGGAAATAACCGCACCAGGGCTTTCCGCTGTTCCTGCAAATAAGTTTCCAATCATAACTGAGTGTGCACCAGCTGCAATAGCTTTCACAATATCACCGCTAAATTTAATTCCACCATCAGCAATTACTGGAATACCCGATTTTGATGCCAATTCAACAGTATCCATAACTGCAGTAAGCTGAGGAACTCCCACTCCGGCAACTACCCGGGTGGTACAGATAGAACCAGGACCAACACCGACCTTTAATGCATCTACACCTGCTTTTATAAGTTCGGCAGCTGCAGCCGCAGTAACAATATTACCGGCAATAATATCAATATCCGGAAAATGACTTTTAATTATTCTCACTGTTTGAGCTATCATAGTATTGTGTCCATGAGCACTATCGACAACAAGAAGGTCAACATTTGCATTGACAAGTGCCTGAGCACGTTCAAGTTCAGATTCTCCTCCAGAACTTAAAGCCGCCCCTACCCGGAGCCTCCCGGTTGAATCTGTACAGCTATTGGGATAATCCCGTGCTTTTATAATATCCTTGAAAGTTATCAGACCCACCAGGATTCCCTGAGTGTTAACAATAGGTAATTTCTCAATTCTATATGTATGCAGCAATTTACTGGCTTCTTCCAAACTAGTGCCAGGAGCTGCTGTAATTAGATTATCTTTGGTCATTGCCTTTGCAAGCGGCATAGAGAAATCTGTATGAAACCTAAGGTCTCTGTTTGTAAGAATTCCAGCTAATTTTCCTGCATCATCAACTACCGGAATACCGGAAATATGATATCGTTCCATGAGATTAACAGCATCCTGGACGGTATTATCAGGCTTCAGAGAGATAGGAGCAGTTATTACACCTGACTGGGAACGTTTGACTTTATCGATTTCATTTGCCTGCTCAAGAATTGTCAGGTTTTTATGAACTATACCAATTCCACCCTCGCGTGCAAGTGCAACGGCAAGACGTGCCTCTGTGACTGTATCCATTGCAGCACTTACCAGTGGAATATTTATATTGATATTTCTGGTAATTTTTGATCCCAGGTTTGTATCTCTAGGGACAAAATTAGATTTTGCCGGCACCAGTAAAACATCGTCAAATGATAATCCCTTACGAAACTCTTTCATATTGCTCTCCATTGAGGAAATAATTATAAAAAAACGCCCCCGGACAGAGGGCGCCATAATCTACTATAAGAACATATCCCTAACAGGCGGATATGCTTTAATTACCGTCTTGGTAAGCAGAAAACCTCCCACCACACCGACAACACATTGAATAATATTCCCTGGTATCTCAACAGCTGCCGCACCAAATCCGACAAGCGCGGCCCCGGCCAGAAAATAGAATCCTACCATGACAATCAATCCCGCAATACCAGCAAGCAAAATTACCGGTATAGATATCTTGTATTTTCTCCGTGACTCATTTCCAGTTTCATCGGTCTCAAAACGCTCCCGCATTCTTATTATTGATCTTCTCACAATTAATCCAGCAAAGAAACCCTGAATACCATGAATAAATAAGGATATTGGTGCCCATTGAGCATATCCTGAAAGTAAATCTGCAATAGCAGTACCTAATCCTGCAGTTATCAATGCAGTAACAGGGCCAAATGTAAATGCGGTAAAATATATGGCTACATCACCAAGATTTATATACCCGCGTGTGGGAGCGATGGGTATGCGAATTAACAGCGTAAAAACCGCCGTAACTGCGGTTAGTATCGAAATTGAGACAATACGATATGCAGGAGATACTGCGGTACCATTATCTAATCCAAGTCTTGATCGTTTTGGCGCACTCATAGTTTATCCTTTTAATAGTTGCGGGTTCTTTCACAATTATTTATTTTGAAAGAACAACCTATCGTTAGAAGTTTTTGATTTCGTGTAATTATTTATCGGTATAACATATTACATATTTTTAATCAAAAACTTCAAAAGCCAATATTTAAAATTCTTTGAATTTTAAAATTGCTCAGTTATCACATTAGGAAGGTTGGCATTATTAATATGATCGCTATGATAACGGAAAATATTAAATGGGTAAAGAGTTTTCTTCCTCCACGGAGACGTTGATAAGAAGTTCTTCTGATATTCCTTCCAAATCCCCGATGCTCAAGACTCATCGACATTACAGGTATACTTTTTACTGTTTGAATGAGAACAGAGGTAAGAACAGGTACCAATCCTTTTAGACGGGACCATCCCCACATACCTGATTGAAAACTTCCGCGCAGTTTATGCGCTTCGGACACCCGATGATAGGTAGAAGTGATATACGGAATAAATCTGAATGTCATACTGATAATCAGGGCAGCTTTCATCGATAAGCCATACCAGCGCAGCGTCAAAATAACCTGATTAAGTGGTGTTGATCGAAAAAATACAAAAAACACATAGGTAATTCCGATAAATCTGGATAATAATACACAAGTTCGCATTAATCCTGTATCAGTAAGAAGAATCCAATTATTATAAGTAATTAGAATCTCTCCTTCCTTAATAAAGGGAGGGGTCAGAACGATAATAAGAATTATGATAGGTATTAGCACTTTCAGAGGAGAAAAAGCATTCCGAAATCCTGCAGCGGGAAATGCCAGTAGAATCATGATTACAGCATAGGAAGCAAGGAATTCAATCTGAAAAGGAAGAAACATTGTCGTTGTAAACACAATTAGTAGAAAGAACTTCGCTCTTGGGTCAAAAGTATGAACAAAGGTTTTTCCTGGGTGATAGGAGGATTCAATCATAAAATCCCACCTGTGCCCGGCCATCCTGAAAAACAATAACTGTATCAGCTAGTCTTTTTGCCAGCCTCAAATCATGAGTTATAAGAATAAGGCTCGCTTCACGTTTTACAAACAAATCAACTATTCGAATATATTCAGACATGAGTATACCTGAATCTGCTTCATCAAAAATAAAGCAGGATCTATCCAACAGATAACAAACTGCTGCCTGGAGACGTTTTCTTGATCCATAACTCATAATTGAAGGGATATCATTTAGATTCTGAAGTCCAAAAAGTTCTGCACAGGACATTGCCTGCCTATATGCATCATCTCTATCAACTCCAGCCTGCACAAGACTGTACATTAGCTCTTCTTTAACTGAAGGAAGAAATATCTGATAATCAGGATTTTGAAACAGATAACCAGTGAATTTCTGCAGAGCGCCAATAGCTGCATGTTTTTGTTTTTCCCCATTCTCAGGGAAAAATATCTCTCCATGATCAGGGGTAAGCAAACCGCAGAGTAATTTACTCAAAGTTGATTTTCCGGAACCATTTGGGCCATAGAATGCCGTGATCTTTCCACTATAAATATCCAGCTTGTCTACAAATAGTGTAAAATCAGAGTTTCCTTGTGGATAGGTGTAGGAAAGGTTCCTTACAGATAGTATAGTCTCCGGTTTTTCAAACACCGAATGTGATATATAGGGCATTGAGGGATGAAGCTTTTTATACTCCCAATTGTCTCCCAGGAGCTGCAGAACCTGATCCTTACTTCCTTGAAATATCTGTTTATCATTAATAACACTCCAGGTCGCAATATATATATCATAAAGTTCAATATGTTTTGAAGCAAATATTATTATTGTTTTCCCTGAAGCCACAGCACGCTGTATAAGCGTTTCACGCCATTGTTCATCCAACTCCTCAAATGTTTCATCCAAAATCCAAACAGAGGGGTTTATTGCACACAATACTGCAAGAAGAACTCTTTTTTTCTCCCCTCCTGACAGATTACCAGGATTTACATTTCTCAGTTCATCAAGATCCCAAAAGGCAATCTCCTCTTCTAACCGTTCATGTATTTTGGGACGATTCATGCCAAGAGACTCCAGGGGAAATACTATTTCATCTTCCACAAGCGGCATAAGAATTTGTTCATCAGGATCTTGAAATACCATACCAATATGTTCCAGTAGATCGTAACCTTTTGTCTTAAGAACATCTATCTTTCCGAGTAACACCTCACCAGTAATAGTCCCACCGGTAAATGTCGGTACAAGACCCGCCATAATTCGTCCTAAAGTAGTTTTTCCCGTTTCAGGACGACCATAAACTGCATGAACCATCCCATGTTGAAAAAGAGCTGAAGTATTTTCAAACAGAATCTGTTTTACAGATTGGTCATAAATGGGAAAGCTGAATTGTAAGTTTTTGATCGTTATTGCTGTGTTCATACTGAACTATTATATTTCGTTTGCTGTTTTCAGAATACATTGCAGGAGAACATTAACACCCCTTTCACAATCTTCATATGGTGTATCTTCAACTTCCACATGGCTGCGTCCGTTTATGCTGGGAACAAATATCATTGCACCTCTTGTAATTTGATTAACTTCACTCATATCATGACCGGCACCGGAAATCATTCTCCGTGTACTGTATCCTAACTCTTCAGCAGTCTCCAGAACACGCTCACAAAGAACTTTATCAAAAGGAGCATGTTCCACTTTCCAGGTCTCTTCAGTTGTTATGGGACAACCCCTTCTTGCAGCAATTACTTCAAATTCACATTTCATCATTTCCCACGCTTTGATGGCATGATCATCATCCCAGGATCGAATATCAACAGTAAAATGAACACCATCAGAGATAATATTTCGAGAATTAGGATAATTCTGAATCTCTCCGACTGTTGCCACCATATTTCCCATCTGATGAGCAACTTTATTAACAATAATATTCATCTCTGAAAAAGCTAAAAGTGCATCATTTCTTCCAATCATCGGAGTTGGACCAACTTGATTAGCTGTTCCTTTGAGGTTGACATCATACCAATGCAGGCAAAGAATCCCCTTAGGAGCACCAATCTGGAGTTTTTCTTTATGCAGCTGTGGTCCCTGTTCAATATGCAGCTCATAAGCAGCCTCTATATTCCATTTTTTGTGATCAGCCGGAAAATCCCCTTTGTATCCTATTCTTTCAAGTTCTTCGCCAAACCGGGTTCCCCCGTCACGATCCGGTCTGCTATAAGCCCACTCTTTTGTAATATTTCCAACCCAGACACCTGAACCCATACAAGCAGGAGCAAACCATCCACCCTCTTCATTTGTCCAGTTTGCTACAATAAAATCGCGTTCCAGCTCAATGTTATTTTCAACAAGAATCCGAAGCACCTCAATTCCACCAACAACTCCCAGTATTCCGTCAAATCTTCCACCAGGTTTTTGCGTATCAAAGTGTGATCCAGTTAGAATTGCACCCAAATCTCTGTTTTTTCCAGGTTTTACTGCAAACATATTCCCCATCTCATCAATGATAACTTCACATCCGCACTCTGCAAACCACTTCATCAGCAACTCTCGACCTAGTTTATCTTCGTCTGTCGCAGCACATCGATCCAAACCCCCATTTGCGGTAGTCCCTATTTTAGCGGAGGCCTCTATTGCCTCTATAACTCTTTTTTCATTCACTCTAAGATCTTTAAGCTCCATTTTTAGCTCCTTTCAGTATATTTTGCGAGATTATTGTATCAGGATTCCAGGTATTTGAACAGACAGAAGAGGGAGAGGAAGAAGGGAGACAGGAGACCGGAGACGGGAAGAAACTCCTGTCTCCTGTCTCCTGTCTCCTGTCTCCTGTCTCCAGCCTCCCCTTCCTATTCTCCCCTGATTATTGAAAAAACTCTTTCAGGAAGTTCCTTTAGCTCAGTATCGCTTAATTTTTCGGTATTAATAGGCTCATGAATAATCAGTTCAATTTCCTGCTTTCTTATATGAGTCTTGGATTCAAGCAGCAATGAGGTATTGTTAATGGTTAATGGTAAAATGATTGCTTTTGCCTTCGTAGCTAACTTAATACTACCGGATTTAAAGGTACCAAATGATTCTGATCTGCTCCGGGTACCTTCAGGAAATATTAATTGGGGATGACCGGCTTTAATCGCGATAACTCCATCAAGGATAGCCTTTATCTGAGATCTCAGATCACTCCGATCCATATACACACATCCAAGAATATCCATCCAGGTTCTAAGAATAGGTACTCTATGTAACTCTTTTTTCGCAATAAATCCTAGAGGAATGGGTAGATACCCTACTATAAGCGGTATATCTACTAAACTCTTGTGATTCGACACAAAGCAGAGCCTCATCTCATCTGTTGGAATATGATTAAGTCCTTTAATAGTTACAGAACCACCAAGAGATATTACTATCCCCCTGGACAACATCTCTCCATTAAATCGTATATAACGCTCGGCAAGTTTTCTCAAACCAAGAAATCGAAGAATGGTTCCAGGTATTATTCCAAGGATCATTGAAAAAAGAAAATGTATGCAAACATACAAAGTTGCTAAAATTAAATGTAGTTTAATCATCTATAAAACACCTCATCCCGAATCTATCTTTAAATAAGATTTTTTCTATAGAGTCGTGCATAATCGCCCTCAATTTGCATTAGCTCATCATGAGTTCCGTCTTCAACAATTTCTCCGTGTAGGAGTACACATATTCTATCTGCATTTCGCACAGTTGTTAACCTATGTGCAATAATAATTGAAGTTCTGTTTTTAGCAAGAGTATCAAACGCATCCTGAATAAGCTTTTCAGATTCTGAATCCAAAGAAGATGTGGCTTCATCAAATATCAGGATTTCCGGATTTTTAAGAAAAACCCTTGCAATTGAAATTCGCTGCTTCTGCCCACCAGAAAGCTTGACACCTCTTTCACCCACTTCAGTATCAAATCCCTTAGGTAGTGACATGATAAATTCATAGATATTTGCTGCAGCTGCAGCCTCCTCTACCGCTAAATCTGTAGCAGTTGGGTTACCATAGAGAATATTCTCTCTTATAGTTGCATCAAACAGAAATACATTCTGTTGAACAATACCTATATGTTTTCGTAGAGATCTTTGAGAAACTTGCTGTATATTCTGCCCATCAATAAGAATAGAACCCTCTTGTGGTTCATAGAATCGCGGTAAAAGGGAAACAAGCGTTGATTTTCCAGCACCTGACTCCCCAACTAAAGCAGTTTTTTTACCCGGTTCGATTGCTATATTTATATCTTTTAAAATATAATCAGTCTCATCATAATATTTGAATGATACATTCTGTAGAGTAACTTCCCCATTAATAAAAACCATCTCTTTTGCACCAGAATGATCCTGAATATCCGGGATTATTTGTAATATTTCAGTAAATCGTTCAAAGGCAGCTGCCCCCTGCTGCAACTGCTCGGTGAAGTTTATTAATCGATCAATTGGTGGGAGTACAATCCCGACATAAAGAATAAATGCAACCAGATCATAGATCTGAATAAGTCCTCGATAAATAAGTATTGACCCCCCCGCAACTACAGTAAAATAGTAGATTTCACGAAGAAACAACATTCCTGAATGATATCGTGCCATGATTGTGTACATTTTTTCTTTTGCTCGTTGAAATCTGGAATTAACAACCTCAAACTTCTCTTCTTCAACTTGCTCATTATTGAAAGACTTAACTTCACGTATCCCCTGAACTGAATTTTCAACGGCAGAATTAATATCTGCTATTTTTTCACGGACATGTCTAAAACCTTTTCTCATTCTTCTTCCAAGGATAAGCCCCCAAATCATCATGAAAGGAATTGGTAATAGTGAAATTAATGCAAGAGGCACACTAAATATAAACATAAAAGAGTATGCAGTTATAAGAATTACGATAGAGATTAGTAAATCTTCTGGTGCATGATGTGCTATTTCAGCAATCATATTCAGGTCATTCGTAATTCTGGACATAATATGTCCGGTTTTGACATTGTCATAGTAGGAAAAAGAGAGTTTCTGAAGGTGGCTGAAAAGATCACTTCTCATATCAGCTTCCATCCTGACACCAAGATTATGACCCCAGCGAACACGAATATATGTGGCAATTGTTTTTAAAATATATATAGCCAGCATAAGGCAAAAGACAATCAGCATCATGCGCTTATTGCCTTCAGGTATGTATGTTTTGAGCAATTCCCTTGTAAGAGATGGGAAGATGACTGCCAGCAGTGATGCCGCTGTTGCTACGGTCATATCAAGAATAAAGAGTCTTAGGTGTGGCCGATAATATAATACAAATTTTTTAAACATTTTTTTAAACAACTGCAGAACAGTAACGTTCATTCTGCAGCTAATTCTATCATTTTATCTATTATTTATTAAATAGTTTTGCCAAAAAACCTGCTTTTTTCTTTATATCCTTATTCTCTTTTTCGGTATGAGTATTAGAAGGGGAATGAGTACTATACTGTTTTTTATAGTATTCCATTCTTTCGTCAAATGACATTGATTCAATAGCGCTGTAATCAAAAGATTCATGCCTCTTTTTGTGATTATGTCCCTGTCCCCGATTAGTATCTGGAGTCGCTGTACGCTTCTTAACCGGGGTAGAGGGCGTACGTCTCTCAGGTGCTGGTCGGGAACCCCTTGCTGAATTCTGGTGACCTCCGCCTGAAGAAGCTCTGCGATTGTTACCATTTCGCGGACCCGCGCCTCCATGTCCACCTCGCTGTGGGGGTCTGGAAGATCTGGATTTATTACGTGAAGCTCCGGCAAAATCTGCATCTTTGACAAGATCCCTAAAATGCAGTCCGGCGCTTTTATCCTTCACACTTGCAAGCTCTTCGTCATTTACCCAGGCAACGGGAATCTGCATACTGATAAAATCCTGAATTGCTTCCAAACCATAAACGAACTGTTCACATGCCATTGTTATGGCCAGACCGCTCTTGCCTGCTCTTGCAGTTCTTCCAATACGATGAACGTAATTCTCAAAATCTTCAGGAATATCATAATTGATAACCATTTGGAGATCATCAACATGCAGCCCCCTTGCTGCAACATCAGTTGCTACAAGAAACTTGATTTCCCCGGCTTTCATCCTCTCAATTACCTGGAGTCTCTTATTCTGGGGAAGATCTCCCATCAGGAACTGAACATTATATCCATTTATTTTGAGCCTTTTTGCAATCTCAACGACACGGACTTTAGTATTTGTAAAAATAAGAGCACTTTCAGGATTATACTTTCCAAGGAGAAAGAGCAGTAAATCAAATTTTTCATTCTTGCTGATATGGTAAAGTTCCTGGCGTATCTCTTCAACGGTTATGTTTTCTGATTCAATCTCAATCTCGATCGGTTCATGCATAAATTCCCAAGCAAGATTCCGAGCTCTGTTATTTAAGGTAGCACTAAAAAGCATGGTTTGGCGCTCTTTTGCCGGTCGCATCCTACTCATCATTTGCCGTATATCAGGATAGAAACCCATATCAAACATTCTGTCCGCTTCATCAATTACCGCTATATCAAACATTCTATAATCAATTTTATTTGATTTTTGAAAATCCAGAAGTCTTCCAGGAGTTCCTATAATAATATCTACTCCATCTTTCAGCATTTTTTCCTGTTTAGGGTACCCAACACCACCAAAAAAACAACCAATACGAATATCATCCATTCCTTTAGATAGTAATTCTGCATCATCCTTGATCTGAACAGCTAGTTCTCTGGTTGGAACGATGATTATTGATTTTAATCGCTTTTTATCCTGATTTAAAGTAAATGCATTTAATATGGTTAATAAAAAAGCCGCTGTTTTCCCCGAACCGGTTTGGGATTGCACCGCAACGTTACTTCCTGTCAATGAGTGTTGAAACACTTTTTCCTGCACTGGCATACACTCTGTAAATTGTGCTGCCTTAATTCCTTTTATTACATCTTCTGTAAAATTATATTCTTCAAATTTCATGGGTATACTATACTCATTATGCAGAGAAAAGCCAACAGAGGGCTTAACACTGTTTGTTTTGTGATTTATGCTTCGATTTAGAGCCTCAATTGTTATTGTGTACTGGTTAGGAGATACGTTTATCAAGTCTTTCCATTATAAAATGTAACAATCTGGATGTCTCATTATTACCAAGTTTATTAATATCTGACAACACCCGTTTTCTATAAAATTCACTTTTTTCTTCAGCCTTGGATAAACCACCAAGTTCAGTTACTCTGCGGACTATGCCAGCTGCTTGCTTTTTATTAATTTTTTTCCGGTTTTTAAGAAACTGCTCCAACTTTCCATCAGTATCAGCATTCATGGCATATATGAGAGGAAGTGTCGCAATGCCGCACCGCAAATCATTTCCTGATGGTTTTCCTAAAGTTCGTGAATCCCCAACATAATCCAAAATATCATCCTGAATTTGAAATGTAATTCCAATCCCATACCCAATTCTTCGCAGCAGAAATTGCACTGACTCAGGTGCTTTTACAGCGGCGGCACCGAGATAAAGACTCAAGGAAAAAAGGGATGCTGTTTTCCCGGCAATCCTCCGTAAATATCGGGTTTCAGAGATTGAAAAATCCCACATCTCACTATCCTGATCTATTTCACTATCACAAAGACGGCAAATAGAATTTTTTACAATTTCAGGATCAATTTCCTCAGATTGTATGGTTAACTGTGAAAAGGCCCGCGTCAATAAATAGTCCCCGGCAATAACCGCTTTTTTAACCCCGGCCTGTATTTGAATTGTTGGTTTTCCTCGTCTGGTTGATGATTCATCAATAACATCATCATGCACTAATGATGCCATGTGCAGCATCTCCATCGCTGATGCCATCTGAAAAACAAGTTTATCTTCCCTGTCTTCTGCAATATTGATTAATGAAGCTATATAGATCATTGCAGGACGCAGCATCTTTCCACGGTTATCAGCCAGTTCCAGGAGAATGGGTCGAATATAGGGACTCGCCGGAAGAACAGCTGCCCGAATCATATTTGTGATTTGCGCTAATGTCTGCTGTATCTCCAGTTCGCCCTGCCAGAATCTATTCATATATATCTTCTATTTCCTTTTATTTCTCAGTTTTTTTGCTATTTGTTGTTTTTTAGTATACTGAGGTTCACCTGTGTACAAGTAGGATCTTTTTGCCAGAGAAGTTTTATTCCATGTTTTTTTAATCCATGGCATAGCCCAGTAATCCAGACCTAAAGCACGCCCGGCACCTCCCATCATTACCAGAGCAACCATCATATACCAGATAATTTCCCTGCTGGCCATTGCACCCATTATCAACATAGCAGACAGACCAATAGAAACTGCTGCAGCGATAAAAGTAAAAAACCCGCCTATAAAGCATAGTCCAAGTATTATTTCCACAAACACGATTACTAACTGGAAAAAATAGGGTGCTGCTGCTACAAATGTATCTGATATCCAGAGATAAAGACCTGTAGGTTCCTGCAATAGTGGGGGTGCAAATTGTGGAACTACTGCAGTCGCCAAAGTTGTTGCGGCTGCTACCGCATCAGCTGCTGCAGCAGTGGCTGCCGGGGCTGCAGCGACTGCTGCTGCCGCCTGGTCGGTTGCGGCAGCAACTGCATCCGTCACTACTGGTGCAACATTCACCACCACCTCAGCAACCTCACTGGCTGCAGAAGTAGCATCTACAGCTGCTTGTGCAACAGCTGTTGTCTGTACAGCCGCAGCTGTATTTGTAACAGCACTACTATCAACCGCTGCTGCCACTGCTGCAACTTCTTCGGTACTCACAGCAGCACCCCAGTAGACATGACTTCCAGTTTTATCTGAAAGCCAGCCATCAGAAATTTTCTTAATTCCTTCAATTAGCCACATTACACCCAGGAACATTCTCAGCATTACCATCCAGTATGAAGGCACTTTATATGATGCCA
>Ga0075115_10001022_pt1 | contig 13910 bp, 16 predicted proteins | sample AntAceMetag02UKH_FD_69785 | JGI IMG/M metagenome (GOLD analysis project Ga0075115, IMG submission 69785) | Saline lake microbial communities from Ace Lake, Antarctica - Antarctic Ace Lake Metagenome 02UKH | ecosystem: Environmental > Aquatic > Non-marine Saline and Alkaline > Saline | place... | reverse complement strand
GCACGGATTCCATCATTCTTCTCATGGCCATTTCCCTTTGGGCCTGCCTGATTTTGCCCTTGATCTGCGGATCTCCCTCAGCCTGCTTGGCCTCATCTTTCACTTCCTGTTTGCTCATCATCAGATCTTTTGTATGTTGCCAGCGCTGGTAAGTAAAATCTATGGCAGCCAGGACAAGCATTCCCAAACCGACATAAAAAATCATCTTCAAGGAGACTGTGCCCATATAGGTCAGGATCTGCCCCACATTCATCTCCATAAGCGACGGAATTTCATCCAGTTCCCCTCGCAGGACCAGCCATGAGATGCCGCCGATGAAACTAACCTTGAAAAGCGATTTGAGAAGCTCGACCAGGGCTTTCAGGGAAACGAATTTCTTCATTCCCGTAATCGGGTTGAATTTCGATAGTTTTGGAACAAAGGGCTTTAAAGTGAACAAGAAGCCCACCTGAAGGAGGTTAGCGGCAAGTCCCAAAATCAACAAAACCAAAAGTAGAGGCATTAGGATGAGGCCTACCTGTTGCAAGACCTCGAACAAAAACGCCCTGGCCGAAATCCCCTCGAGATGCAAAGTCCCAAGATTTTGAAAAACGCCGTGCATAAAGTCTGAAAGCGCCCAAAACATCCATGGCCCCGCAAAGAGAAATACACCTAAAGCCCCAAATAGTATGAAGGTGGTGGAGATCTCCTGACTCTTTGCGACCTGTCCCTCCTCCCTTGCCTTGGAGAGCTTCTTGCCGGTCGGTTTTTCGGTCCTCTCCTGGTCACCTTTTTCAGCCACGACAAACCTCTATAATGATCCTATAGCCGTTACATAGCATTTAGAAGATTTAGAATGTCATTCCCTAGCCCACTGAATATTGATTCAAAAAACGACGTCATATATGGGAGGGCAAAAACAAAAAATATCAGCCCCACAAGGATTTTCAGGGGCATTGCCACAAAAAAGATATTCATTTGCGGAACGGTCCGTGCCGCCAGCCCAAATGCTACGCTCATTAAAAACAGCACCACGATGAGGGGCGCCCCGACCTTGACGGCGATAACAAATATATTACCTGAAAGAGACACCAACTGCTCCATCAGGGAATTGGTGAATTGGAATTCAAAGGGGGGCACCAACCGGAAACTTTCGACCAGTGCCCGCAAGAACCAGTAGTGGGCATTTATGGCCAAAAAAATCAGCAACGCAATGAGGTTATTTAACTGGGCAAGAAGGGGGACCTGCTCGCTTGTGGCAGGATCGATGATGTTGGCCATGGCCAAACCCATCTGAAAGCCCACCAACTGTCCCGCCAACTGTATCCCCACAAACAACATTCTAACGGCAAGCCCGATAAGGACCCCGATAAGGACTTCGCTGATGACACCGATGACAAGGGGTATGACCTCAAATCGGACGGGCAGATCGTGCAAATTCAAAATAGGGAACAGGATAAGACTGACAGCGAAACACAGTCCGACCTTAAACAAAACGGGAATATTGCGGCTGTTAAAGATCGGGGCGGTCAGCAAAATAGCGCCGACTCTCAAAAAAATCAAGAGGAATGTTTGCACTTGCGGAAGGGAAATATTCAAAGATAACATGGGTCATTTGATCGCTTTCAGGATCATTGCCGCCACTTTTTCAGCGTGCGTACATGGGAATGTTGCTAAACACGTTCTGCGTAAAATCGATCATGAGCTGAAGCATCCAGGGAAAAAATATAAGCAACGCCAACCCCACCGCTAACATCTTAGGGATAAAGACCATGGTCATTTCGTTAATCTGGGTTGCAGCTTGAAACATGCTCACCAACAGCCCCACGATGAGGCCGGCGAGCAACATCGGCATCGCCAAAAGAATCGCGGTCTGTATTGCCTCAACAAAAAAACTTGTTATAAATTCCGGCGTCATATGGGAATCCTCTAAATCATCCAAAACTCTTTACAAGTGAACCCACAATCAAATACCATCCGTCCGCCAGGACAAACAACATCAATTTAAATGGTAAAGAGACCATAATAGGCGGCAGCATCATCATTCCCATGGAAAGAAGGACACTTGCCACAACCATGTCAATCACCAAAAACGGGACATAAAGCAGCATACCGATCTGGAATGCGGTTTTCAGCTCACTGATGACAAAGGCGGGAATGAGCACGGTGGTCGGCACGTCATCAATGTTTTTGGGCCTTTTTATCCCTGCTATATCTACAAAAAGGCTCAGATCCTTCTCCCGCGTTTGCCGGATCATAAACTTCCTTATGGGCTTTGCCGCAACTTCTAATGCCTGGTCTCTTGTTATTTTCTTTTCCAGATAGGGCTGAACGGCATTCTCATTAACGTCTTGCCAAACCGGCGTCATGATGAAGATGGTGAGAAACAAGGATAATCCAATAATGATCTGATTGGGTGGCGTCTGCATGGTCCCCAAGGCCTTGCGTAGGAGGGAAAGCACGATGACGATTCTCGTAAACGATGTCAGGAGAATAAGGAGTGCGGGGGCCAGAGAAAGTACCGTCAAAAGGAGAAAAATCTGCAAAACAACCGCTACTTCTCCCGGGTTGCCGGCCTTATCTAAACCGATGTTTATGAATGGCAGAGAGGGGGCAGCGCCTGCACCCCAACAAGCATGGCAGCTTAAACAGACAATGAACAGCGTGACTCCCGAAACAGATAATAATAATTTCAAGGGTCTAATCACTATTTTGCTCCACTGCGCGACGGGCAAGTTTGTTCCCGGTCAAATTCTTTCCCGTCGGCATTCATTGTTACTGATTTTTTTTTGTATCTTGCTGAAAATTTTTGTAACTGACTCGAAAATGAACCCAGGTTCTTTTCGTCTTCAGGCCCGCTGTACTTATTCAATACCTCAGGGTCTTCTATCTTGGTCAGGAGAGTGATCGTATTGTTTGTAACCCCTAAGACCAGAATTGCGCCCGGCACCTCAACCAAGGAGATATTCTTTTTGACGCCCACATAGGTGTTTGCCAAAACCCTTATCATTCTTCCCCTGGGCTGATTGCCGCCCACCTTGAATATCCGCTTCGCAAAATATAGCGCGATGATCAAAATGCCTGACAATATGCCCAAAGCAGCTAACATCTTTAGGGCCGTCCATATAAAATCCGGGTGATAATTCATTTCAGATTCTCAATTCGCTCCATCGGACTGACGATTTCCGTGATGCGAAGGGAGTACTTATCTTTGACAACAACGACCTCCCCCCTCGCAATCAGCTTTTTATTGGCCAATAAGTCTAACGTCTGGCCGGCAAACTTGGAAAGCTCAACAACCGAGCCCTGACCGAGTGAAAGCAGTTCATTTATCAGGATCTCAGTACGTCCTAATTCAACGGTGACCTCTAATGGAATATCAAGAAGGAAATCTAAATTTGTTGCTGATAATTGCCCGGAATTACTACGCAGACCTTTCTCGCCCATGTTCGCATATCCTCATATTGAGATTAACGTTTCTCGTTAGCCGGATCTATTATTGACGCTGTTTTCCCGGCTAACAAGGCTATTTATTTGAACTGCCCGGTTGCCTGCAACAACACCCGCATTGCCAAGAAATTTTGGGATCTTCTCAACCATCACGGGGATAAGATCTTGTGGACCTGTGTTAAGCATGATAACATCCCCCCTACTGAGGTTCAGGATGTTACGTACGGTATGGGAAGTCTTGCCCAACTCTGCAGCTATTGTAACTTCGGTTTCATTCAATAATACTTTCAATTGTTCAGTCCAGGTGTTTCCCAGCTCAGCATCCCTCAGATTCTTGTAGGATAGTTTTTTCCTGATCGGCTCCAACAGCAGATAAGGAACGCACAACAACATGTTCGCCGAAAATTCTTCAAAAGATACGGTGGTGATAACAATAATTACAAGATCACTCGGTGAAACCAGACGAACAAATTGTTGTTTTATTTCACTTTTTCCTATGGAGATGCTCATTGGGAGAACAAGCTCCCAGGCCTTTTGCAGATCCCTCAGAACGTCACCGGCAAACTTTCTCATGACCCTCTGCTCAAGCAACGTAAAATCTCTCTCATGTTTTATGCTGCCCTTTCCATTTCCTCCAAACATGCGATCTATCAAAAAAAAGACAAGGTTCCCTTCAATGGCCAACAAGGCTGAACCAACGAGAGGTTCCATCCTGAAGGTGTGAAAGCTTGTCTGGCCGGAAAGTCCCTCCATGAATTCCTCAAATTTGACCATTTCTGTAGAGGCCAATTCAATTTCAACAGACACCCCTAATGTACTGCCCATATAATTGCGTAAAGAATTAGAGAACCTATCGTGAACTTCATCGAGGACATCAAATTGCTCACGCATCATTATGTTTTGGGCTGTCAAATCATAGACCGGCAGATCGGCTGTGGCATCTTTCGTTTCCACACCGTCCGGGGTCTCAAGTTCAACGTCCCCTGACGCCACGGATGATAAAAGAGCGTCTACTTCTTCTTGACTCAATATTTGCTGTCCCATCTGATTTTACCTTTACCCGGTAAGGGGATTTACTGAATCACGAATTCCTGGAAATAGAGATTTGTAATCTTGCATTTATTGAGGAGTGGATTCAGTTGGGCGATTATTTCCTTCCTCAGAGAGTCCTTCCCGGAAGAGGTTCGAATGTCTTTAAACTTTTTTGCTGGGAGTATCAACAAGACCTTGTCCCTCATCTGCGGAACAGATTTTTTTGCTTCATCAACAAAATCCTTATCATTTATTTCCAGGGCGATGGTAACCCTCAGATACCGTTTTCCACCCGGATCAGCAAGATTGACAACAAACGTCTCCATGGATAAGAGGGCTTTGACCATCACTTTAACATCTTTTTTTTCAGCCATTTTCTCGGCGCTTTCCAATGTCTCAGGCGCAACGCCCGAGACCTTACCCCATAGAATATATAGGCCTGCCCCCACGCCAAGAACAATCACGACAAAACAAACAACCAATATCATTAATCCCTTTTTCGACATCTTACTTGGTATCCTCCCTCAGCAGCACAATTTCCACCCGCCGATTCTTTGCTTTATGTTTTGTGGTGTCATTAGGAAAAAGGGGCCTGGAGTCCCCATACCCTACAGCCGAAAGCCTCAGGGGGGAAACATTTGCGTGCTCTATAAGATATTTTGTGACATTTACAGCCCGTGCGATCGACAGCTCCCAATTTGAAGGAAACTTCGGCGTAGACATTGGAACATTGTCAGAGTGACCTTCAACACGAACAGCGTTAGGGATTTTGTTAATCAACTTGCCGATTCCTTTCAGTGCAGGAAAGGCCTTAAAATTAATATCAGCGATCCCCGGCTCAAAAGCGACGCTTCCTTCAAGGCTTATGGTGACCTCATTTTCGGTAATTGAGGCATCAATCCAAGGCATAGCGGAGTTCATATCCGCCACATGACTTTTTATCTCATCAGAAATCTCAGATGTATCTTCCTCTTGGTGTGAAAGTTTTCTGGCAGCAGCAGCGCCTTTCACCAAGCCTGACGACCCCATCCCTGCTGAATCTAACAGACCAAGCCCCCTCATGACCGAGTTTCTCATTTCTAAAATTTTATCAGCATCCCCGGAGCCCATTGTAAAAATAAGGACAAAAAAAACCATTAACAGCGTAACCAGGTCATTAAAAGTGCATAGCCAGTCTGACCCTCCTCCTCCCTCAGGCTCTTTTTTTTTGCGCTGACCCACTTATCTATCTCCTCGAGGTCGTTTTCTATTCATCAGGGACAAAAACAAATTCCACCCTCCTGTTCTTGGCCCTGTGCTCAGGTGTGTCATTTGGAAAAATGGGTTGAAACGCTCCGAAGCCTGCCGCAGATAATCTTTTGGGCGAACATTTCCCCTCATTTATCAAATACCTCAACACATTCACCGCACGCGTCGTTGAAAGATCCCAATTGGAAGGAGACTTTTCGGTATGGATTGGAAGATTATCAGTATGTCCTTCGACACTGACATTATGGGTGCTTTTCGAAATGATGTGAGCGATCATGTTCAGAAATGGGAAGGCTTTTGGCGAGATCTCCGCAACTCCGCGATCAAAGAGCGCACTATCAGACACTTGCAACACCAATCCTTCCGTGGAGATAGCATATTCCACTTCTTTTTGCAGCCCGAACTCATCCCGTATCTGCACAAACTGTCTGATTATTGGGGCAAGCCCTTCCTCCAGGCCTACAGCCTCCGATATGACATCAGATGTTTCTTTACCACTCCGGAAACCGAACCCTCCCTTAAACATATCCACGGACTCGGCAAATGATTTCACGAACTTATGCATTTTGTTCGGCGCAACTTTTGAAAAAGAGCACAGCATTATAAAAAAACATAACATGATGAGAATAAACCCGGTATAGATTACTTCCCATCCGCCTCCCGGAGAATCAGATGCATTGCTTTTCGACTTGCGTTTTGCCATGTTCTTTCTCCTTTCTCACGGATGGAGGGCCGCCTGCCTGACCTTGTTTACTCTTTTTCCGTCGCTTTGTTCTTTTGTGGGAGGAAGGCCATCAGTTTCTGCTCAATTAGCCGGTGGTTATCTCCTGCCTGGATTGACATGATGCCCTCTAACACCAACTCCTTCAATAGTATTTCCTGCTTGCTTCTAATCTTTAGTTTTGCGGCCATGGGTATAAAAAGGAGATTCGCCAAGACCGTGCCATAGAAGGTGGTCAGTAAGGCCACGGCCATCGGTGCCCCAATCGAACTCGGATCCGACATCTGCATTAACATCTGCACCAGCCCGATGATGGTCCCCATCATCCCCACCGCCGGGGCATATCCGGCCATGGTCGTGAATATCTCAGCGCCCAGGGAGTGGCGTTCCTCCACGTATGCAATCTCTGTAGATAGAACATCCTTTATTGCGCTTGATTCCATTCCATCAATAGCCAGCGACACCCCTTTGGCAAAGAAAGGATCTTCGATATCCTTCAATTTTGATTCAAAGGAGAGTATCCCCTCCTTCCTGGCCAACTTTCCGAACTCCACCATATTTTGGATAATCGTCTCAATCGACTGGGATTTGTGGAGAAAAACCTTCATAACCACTTTGAAAACACCCAGCACCTCTTTAAGGGGATAACTGATAAGGGTTGCCCCTACTGTCCCGCCAATCACAATCATTGCGGATGGCGGACTGATAAACCATGATACGGAACCGCCCATAATAATGGCGGCCATTACCAGTACTCCAGCCACAATAAGACCGACAAATGTCGCAATATCCATCTCTAACCTCCGTCCTTAACCGATCAGCATCATGGAATTTGCAAGCATTGTGCCATAAATACGGACCTCGCTATTTGATCTAAAAAATCAGGTCCGATTTTCAGACAATATCCCCATTATAATGGCTATACGGAGCTAAATTGAGGAATTATGAATTAACGAAGCCATGGTCCTGATTTGATTAAGCCGTTAACGATGATTTTAGATGAACGATATGAAAGAATCGAAACATTGGAAAGCGGTAATGGAGAAATAGAGGCAGGATAAGACCAAAGGCCAACAACATTCGCGTCAATTTTATCGCCGGTGTCACAACATTGACGTTTAATGATCCGGACTTCAAAAAAAGGGAATCTTGTTGGCCCTTTAATTTTGGCGCCTTGTTCAGGCCGCCTGTGGTAATTGCATGCCCAGACTGTGGATGTAGAGATTGTCCCGATGAATCAATCGCTGATACTCAAGGATCCTCTTGGAGATCTCTTCCACAGGTTCTTTAACCACTATTTTGTCCATGGATACAAAGGTGATAACAGTATCCGGTGTTTCCCGAAAGGATTGTATCAATTCTACATTGACCGTCATTGTAGAGTTGTCTAAACGCGTTACCTGAATCATTTCTGTTCCTCCTGTAAACCAATCCGGACGAACCGGTATTTGAGAATTGTAAATTACGAACTCATAACCCCTCAACCCCTATTCTGTTATCGTTTCATGTTAATGAGTTCCTGCAGCACTTCATTGCTGGTGGTAATGACCTTTGCGTTGGCCTGATATGCCCTTTGTGTGGTTATCATTTTTACAAATTCAGTCGCCAGGTCAACGTTCGACATCTCCAGAGACCTTGAACTGATAGTCCCCCTCCCGCCCGTTTTTGCCGCTCCGATGACAGGCAGCCCGGAGTCTACAGACGCAGAAAAAAGGTTGTTTCCCAAAGGGATTAGGCCCTGATAACTTGGAAACCCGGCCAGCACAAGTTGGTAAAGGTCCTGGGTTTTTCCATTGGAAAATATGCCGGTAATAGTACCATCTTCACCTACAGAAAGACTCGTAACGCTACCGGTAGAATAGCCGTCCTGGCTCTGGAAAGTAACGCCGGAACTGCCGGCAAATTGGGTAAGGTCATTTTTGGCAATCCCATTGCTTTCATCGTAAACGTCCCAATTTATGGACTGGGTAGCTGAGGCCCCGGTCGTTAAATTGTTAAGGGTTATCTCGATATCAGCCGAAGGAGCTGTCAATTTTCCATCAGCGCCGAATGTCAGCGTGTTATCGCTAAACTCTACGGAACTCGTACCGCTTGCAATTGACGAAGGGAGTGAGCCTTCAACTGTCCACGTATTGACTGCACTCTTTGTAAACGTCAGGGTCAAGGGGATTACGTTGCCCAAAGAATCATAAACCGTTATCGTATTGGTAAATGTACCGGATGCAGCAGTCGCGGAATCAAGGTTCATCGTCATCCGCATCTCCGCAGTAGATTTGGGGTCATAACTTAATGATGATATATCTATATCGGTGGGTGACCCGGAAGGCGTGCCTGAGGCGATTGCAAGCCCCTGAACCTTATAACCATCCTCATTAACCAGGGTCCCGTCCTTATCAAAGACAAATGCTCCGGCTCTCGTATAGAATTCCCCCCCGTTTGCATCCTTAACAACGAATAGACCGGCGCCGATAATGGCAAGATCAGTCGAGTTGGAGGTGTACTCCATGGCGCCCTGTGCCCATGATTTGTTCATACCCCAGACCTTGACACCCCCATCTCCCATGGATTCACCCAAGATAGTCGAGAATGTTATACTTCCAGACTTATAGCCGATAGTATTAACATTGGCAATGTTAGCGCCTATGACTCCGAGCGCTTCTGAATTCGCCTGTATCCCTTGCACCCCTGAGTATAATGAGCTAATCATTTCAAAACCCTCCTTTTATCATATAATTTAAACTCGATACGTTTTTTTAATCTTAAGATGCCTAAGTTGATGAATCATCACCATCCGGATCGTTACTTTCTGTAACTTCAATAACATCATTCATTGATATTTCGATATCCCCTGCCAACAGGTAGGCATTACCGTCCTTAAAGGTTACGCCAGTCACCTTGACTGTCATATAGGTCGAAGCCTCGATTGTCTCGCCGTTTTCATCTCTAGCCGATACTTCATAGGTATATGTTCCATCAGAGACGGTCTCACCATTATCATTGGTGCCGTCCCATTCAATGGACTGTTCTCCGTCACTCAATGAGCCACAGTTAATGGTCTTAATAAGATTATCTGAAGAATCATAGATGAAAACATTGACCTCTGCCGCATCCCCTGCCAAGTCAAATTGTACTTGATCAGACGTTCCATCCTCTACACTAATTGAATTACCTGAGGCCTTTACCGTGCTGCCGATGAAATTAACGGCCTGAGCGTTGTTCATGGATGTCTGGTATAGCAGCAAATAATCAAGACTCTTGTTCATATTGGTAAGTTGTTCTAAGGAACTGAACTGAGCAAGCTGTGCTGTGAAGTCCGCACTGTCCATGGGATTGAGCGGATCTTGATTATTTAGCTGTGCGACGAGCAATTTTAGAAAGTCCTCCTTTCCGAGAGTTGTTTTATCCGGCACATACGATTGGCTGCCGCTCTGTGTTGCCGTGCTTATCGTCTCAGTAGTAGACATCTTGTTTTATCTCCATTTTTTACATTCATTCCAGATAGTTAGGGACAGAATCATCATTCTAAATCATTCACCGGAAGCCGGCTGCCCCTTTTTAGGCAAAGAAATCAACGGCGCTTTTCTGTTGCCATTTCTTCATTGGGTTATCTACTTCCTCAGGTTCTTCACCCTTTCCGCCGTATCCATTCTCCGTATCCCCGGATTTTGGTCTCATCTTTCCAGACGCATATCTGCCATCTCCCGTCCCGTTCTGATCCGAATCCCGGGCGACTGAAACGTCAAACTTCTCAATCTCCAACCCTTGATTCTGAAAATTAGCCTTGAGCTGAGCGAGGTTACTCTCGATCATATCCTTTACTAGAGGGTTCTCTGCCAGGATCCTGACCGTTACATGATGATTTTCAGTTAAAATCTGCATCTTGAGATGCCCTAAAGATTCCGGCTTGAGATCAATCTTAAATTCCGATCGACCGCTTTGCAGATTAAATGCGGCCTTGTTCACGATCTGCTTTAAGGTGTCTGCCTGAGATGATTTTGTGAATGTCTGTGGTTCTTTGGATTGAGAAATCACCCCGGCCCCTTTATCGGGAGTAGAAAAATTTCTCGAAGACAAATTCGAATTTTCACCGCTGCCAGGTTCCGTCTTTTCAACCTTTTTGTGGATTAAGCCCCCCTCCGAAACCTTTACTTTTACGGTCTCGGATCCGGCATCCTTGAGATCAATGCCCAATCTTGGACTGGAGCCTTTGGTTCCCAGCTCTTTCTGTACAGACTCTTCAGCGGAACCTTTCATGGACCCCATCCCAAATTTCTGAGCCGCCGGCTCTTTATCCTGTACGCCCCTGTTAATCCGGCCCGATTCTTCCCCCAAATCCGTTAAAGGATTGCCTGACTTCTCAAGGCCCCGGGGGGTTGCCGCCGCTTCCGATGTCTCTTTTCCCTTCGTTTCAGGGGTTACCGACATGGCACGTAAGAGACCATCCGTCTTCTCTGACTTCTCAACAACGCGGGGGGTTGCCGCCCCTTCCGATGTCCCTTTTCCCTTCGTTTCAGGGGTTACCGACATGGCACGTAAGAGACCATCCGTCTTCTCTGACTTCTCAACAACGCGGGGGGTTGCCGCCCCTTCTTTCTCGGTCTTAGATTCTCCCTGTTTCCGCTCCAGCCCTAATTCTGTCGGAACTGTTTTTAGGGCATTGGCCTTATCCGGCTCAATTGAGCGCTTTTGATCGGTCTGATTAAGACTTGGCGCTCCTTTGTTTATCACTTTCAATTTGGTTAGCGATCCTCTATCAGATCCCGGCAATTTCTTCCCTTCAACAACACGCTCGTTTCCCGATCCCTCGCCTGTTTTTCCATCTAAAACCAGAAAAGGGCCGGAAGTCTTTCCCGCCTTGGCCAATCCCTCATTCGCGTCTTCCTTGATGTCCTCAGATTCAGTCTCTCCATTCGCGTCTTTTTTCAGGTCCTCTGATTCAGCCTCCCCGTTCTCACTCTTCTTCCGTTCAACTCTTGATTCATCGGCAGACCCCGGATGAGACTGCTGCTCATTTGCCACTTCCGCTAAGGTGGAAGAAAAATCGTTTTCCTCCTGGCCCTGTTCTTGGCCCTCTTCAATCAGTCCCTTGCTGTGGCCCAGCTTCTTGGAAGGGATCGCATTTTGATTGTCTATAATTAGAAGATTCGTTTGCATGGTTCAATTCCCATTGCTATTTCAGTTGTCATTAAACCGCTGGTGAGACCTTTTTGCAACCTGCATGCCAAATCGATTGACAATAAAAAGCGTCGAGCAGGAGCCATCCTATTCGACGCTTTTTATTAGACATAATTATTTGAAATAAAAGAGATAATTAAATCATACCGTTCTTCATTTTTCCTCAGCAAACAACACTCATCATGCGAATCAACAGATAAAACAAAGGGCGAAAGAGTAACCAATCGGCAATAGTTTCCCTTTAGAGGGGAAATTTTTCCCTGATGGTGTTTCTTGCAGATTCTTCCCGTCTGCTGACCCACAGCAACCGGGCTTGACATAAAGGCCCTGCGTTTCTATAGTCCTGTTTATTTTTTTGCTCACAATCAGGTATTTCTGAAGCGGACTGTAAATGAGTGCGATTATGATCTTTTGAACAGGCAGTCGAAAAACGGAGAGGGAAAGATGAAACCACCACAGTTCGATCCGCGTAAAAAAGTGACACATGACTCCATAAAAGCAACACACAAAAAATGCGTTACGCAGGAACTGGACAATTCCGGAGACGCGTTAAAACATGGGCACTTAGACCATCTCAAGGATATCGCCCATGGACTGGACGGCGTTGTTATCGGGGCAGGGCCATCCCTGGGAAATGGCTTTGACACGCTTAAAGAGTGTAACGGCCGCGCCCTACTGTGCGCTGCCCTTCAAGCACTTCCCACGTTGTATACAGGTGGTGTCAAGCCTGATCTCGTCATGTTGATAGACCAGGAGGAGGCCCATCATCACATCTACGAGAAGATACCTTCCGAATGGCTCGCGAATATCCCATTGGTCTATCTCGTTTGCGCTCATAAAGGGGTTGTAGATCGATATCCCGGCACAAAAGTGCCGTGCTGGACAGATGGCGGTGTGGCTGCCACCCTTTTCCCTGAGGCATTTGCCATCAATCCGGAGGGGAACGTCGCTGTTGCGTTAACAAAGATACTTCATTTTTTCGGGTTAAACCGCATTTTCTTCGTGGGCCAGGATTTTGGATGGACCGATGACAAATCACACGCCGCCGGGCACCATGCGGCGGACGCAAATATCCATCACGAGACGTTTAACATCAAATTCGGAGAAGAGGAAATCTCCGGGAAAACAACGACACAATACGTCGCGGCCTGGCAGTCCCTGAGAGGGTATATCAGCCAAAACAAAATACCGGCCTTTAACCTTTACGGGGAAGGGCTCCCGATACTCGAAGCCGAAACAGTGGACCATGAATCGATGTTGACCTTGCTTTCCGATGCGGCAAATGAAAAAATCTCCGGTTTTTTGCGCCATCTCTCCGTCAGCAAACCAGTGGAGGGGTTCAGGTACAAACCCCAGAGAAAGGAACTGCTGCGTGACCTGCGCAAGGACATACAACGAATGGAGAAATATGGACTCTCTTTGCAGGGGAACCGAACCAGGATTTCTAATCTGATGCTGAAACTCCGGAATGATTTTCGCGGGGCTGCCCGTAAGAACAGTTACATAGTTGATTTAATGCTGGAAATGGAAGAAATCATTAAAGATGCAAATTATGACCGTGACGACATCAGAAAGGCCGACAGGATCGTAAAGGAAGCTGGAAAACGGCTTGAATATTTTGACAAAATCGTAACCGGTCTGGGGGAGCAGTAGGACACAACCACCTGCCCCGGAAACAGCAAGGGCGGCTCGAATTCCGGCCGCCCCTGCTCCTCCAAAAACCAAAACACCTGTTCTTAAAAAGTGCTCATCAATTTGTTAACCATTTCAAATGAAATCGCGCGATAGAGATTTTTTCATACGGGTGTCTCTCACCATTCTCATAAAGGACAAAAATGGTCCCATCCGCTGAAACCGCCATCGAAGAATATGCCGCAGGTCCCTCATGGATGACTTTTGACACCGGCCAGGTTCTGCCACTGTCGAGACTCAAACGAACAGTGAGGTTTTTCCTTTCATCACTGGCCGGGTTGCTAAAGAGAATCAAGTCCTTTCCTGCTGACAGTTTCTTTGGAAAACCTGCCATACCGGCGTTGCAGCCGCCACCTGTGGGTTCAATCAGCGTATGGTCCACCGCAAAATCCTCAAAAGTCTCTCCCCCATCATAACTCCGGGCAATACGGCGCTTTCCGTCTAAAAAATAGGCCCGCGAATTGAAATAAATCGTTCCGTCAGACAACTCCGCGAGACACCCTTCACCGGTTCCCACCTGCACCGGCCCACCGGTTTGCCAGGTTTTGCCGTGGTCATCACTGTAAAGGGTGCAGTTATAGTGATGATTCTGAAGGGTATGGAGTTCTTCGCC
>Ga0075115_10001020_pt1 | contig 13936 bp, 10 predicted proteins | sample AntAceMetag02UKH_FD_69785 | JGI IMG/M metagenome (GOLD analysis project Ga0075115, IMG submission 69785) | Saline lake microbial communities from Ace Lake, Antarctica - Antarctic Ace Lake Metagenome 02UKH | ecosystem: Environmental > Aquatic > Non-marine Saline and Alkaline > Saline | place... | reverse complement strand
TTGTTAATCGACCAGGGCCTGAAATTTCTTTTGTTCCGCGAATTAAAATTGCTGCGGGATAATCTTTTGGTCCTGTTACAATGTTGAGCATCCAATACATGCCATAGATTAAATAAAGATAAAAACAACCCGCAGGGCCAAACATAACTTTGTTGCGTTTTGTTTTTCCCTTGCAAGCATGGCATGCAAGATCATTCATTCCGTCGTAGGCTTCAATTTCTGTAATTTGTAATGCAATTTCTTGATTATCAATTTTTCGAATTAAATATTTGCCTAAAAGTTTTGGAGCAATTTTTAGAACAGGCTCGTTAAAGAATTCTCGAGATAATATTTTTGTCATATTTGTTTGTAGATCTTTATGTTTGTTTTTTTCTTCTCTTTAAAGTTCTACGTTTAGGGGTGTTTTGTGCAATTTTGTATGAATTATTATCTATAGGATTTTGAAGATTTTCTTTTTCAACACCCTCTGAGACTCTAAAGTATGGATCGCGTGAAGTTTCTACAGATTTTGGTTGATTATATCCGTAAGTATAATTATCGATAGGTCTGAATATTCCTTTTTGAGCATCATCAACTTTTTGTTTTGAAGTTTGATGAGTTGGTTTAAAGAACCATCTTTGTATTGGATCTCTTTCTTTTGCGTAACTATCAACATTGAGAGTTTGAAATTTTGCATAATCTAGTTTTAATTGTGTGTATTCATCTGGAACACCTTCAAATTGTGGTTTAATTATGCTTGGACGGAGAAAGACATAAATATTACTTTTTTCTCTTTTGGCGGTTTTGCTTTTGAAGAGATTGCCAAGAATAGGGATTGCACTTAAAATTGGAGTTTTATATTGTGATTCAGTTAGTTTGCTTTTAGTTAAGCCTCCTAATACTAATACTTCTCCTGCGGATAAGCAGGCTTGCGTATCAAGCACTCGAATTAATCTATCCGGTTGCCCTACTGTTGTTTCTTGTGTTAAAAATTCATTTATAGTTATTTTTAATTTTTCTAAAGATAGAGTTCCATCTAAATTCATCTTAGGGGTTAATTCAACTAATGTATTTGCATCTATATCTTCACGAATTACAGATCTGTTCATTGAAGAAGGATCGCTCATTTTTCCTTGCACAGATCTAGTTTCTCCAAACTTGATTGAACACTCTTCATTGTTGTTGGCAACAATGAATGGTTGTGAAATGATGTTGAAATTATCAGTATTCAAAACAGATTTTACTATAAGCCACATTTTTTCTCCCACCCCAGCTGTTAAAAAAGCGGACCCGGGAGTTTCTGATAATGGTTTAAGAAGAGAACTTAAATTTGTTTTATTGGTTTGTTTGTCTATAGGTAACGAAGCAAGATTCATAACTCTTGCTGTAACTCCACCTCCTAAATCACCTTCTGTCTTTTTCTTAAATTGAACCCCTAGGTTTTTATCATCCTCTATACTTACATCAACAATCATAATTTCAAAAGCAATTTGAGGTTGGGGTTTATCTAGTTTATCAATAAATGAATCTAGTCTTTTCCAATCATCTTTATTGCAAGCAATAATTAATCTATTTCCTCCGCCCTCTTGGCTTGCATCAGTAGCAATGATTACATCTTCAAAAAATTTAAATTCACCCATTACTTTGGTTTTATCTGCACCCGTTGGAGGTTTTATTATATTTTCTAAAATAGGTTTTAACTTTTCTGCTTTTGCATATTTTACTTCTTTTATATGTAATCTAGATTCAGCCGCCGTTATTGGAAGATCTATGTATTTATAAACAAAATCAATTATTTTATTAAGATTAGTTTCTGTTCCTAAAAGAATTAATGAATTTTTTCGTATATCGGCAATTATTTTTGTATCTGTTGAAAAGTAAGTAGAAGGTTTTTTTGGAGATGCCCCTATAAAGCGAACACTTCCACGTTGTTGATCTGTTTGAGGAATAATATCTTTAAAAAGTTTTTCTACATCACTAGCATCAGCATGTTTTAAAGATATTATTTTTATAGATTCTCTTAATCCACCAGTATCAAGTTCTGTTATGATTTTCATTGCTGCTTTTATGTTTAAACACTTTTCTGTGATAATACATACTTCAAGATCTTTGTTAACTTGTACTTCTCCCTCAAGCATTTGTGAAAGAATATTTTGAACAGTTTCAACTTTTATATTTTTTAAGAAATAAATATAACGAACAACAAGATCACTATCTGGTAGATCTTTTGGTTCTGTTCCTGTTGCAGAAGAATAAACAGGTAGAGGTTCTTGTTTGCTTCCTGTCTTAAGAACAATTCTATAAAGATTATCAACATCAATTATTGTGTAGCCATTCATATCAAGAAGAGTAAGTAGAACATTCCATGCTCTATCTAAAGTCATTGGCTTTTGAGTTGAAAGTGTGACGTTGATACCTTCTAATTCTTTAACAGGGACATAATTAATATTTTTTTGTTCAGTCAAATAGCCAACGACACTTGCAAGAGTTGCATTTTCAAAATTTAAAAAAATGTCTTCTTTATAGGGATCTTTTTTTTCAGTTGAATTATTTTTTTTAATATTTTGTTCATCTTGTTTATCATTTTTATCTTTTGTTGGTTCGGTTGAATTTATTGAAATTTTTACATTAGGACTATTGGGTGCTACGTCTGCAGGATTAACAGACAAATTTGGCAATAATAAAAGCCCTAACGTTAGTGAAAATATTTTTAGATAATTATTTTTGAGCATTTTTGCCATTTAAGCGCCCCATCATATTTTATAAATTCTTTTTATATTTTTTTGTTGCCAGTGTGATATCAACTGTGATTTTTTTGTTGTCTTCGTTTTTTATTGTAAGTTCTTTTATGTAGGCTATCTCTTTTTTATCCAGAGCATCTAGTATTTTTGTTAAAGTTTGAGTATTGATTCCTTTAAAGGTTGTACTAAGCACTATTTCATCAAATTTTTCGCTGCCTTCAATTGGTAAAGGAATTGCTTCCCAACCAGCTTCTGGTGTTATGTTTTGTTCTCTGCAAAATTGTTCAAAGAAGATTTTCATACTAAAATCTTTGTTTTGTTCAAGTAGTTGTTGAAGGCGCTGTTCTTCTTGTTGCATTTTTTCATTGTCACTTATTATTTTTGTTATTTTATTAGTTAATTCTTTTAAGCTTTTTATTTGAGTAACTTTAGCAGAACTTTTTGTGTAGATGTAATAAGTAATAGAGCCAAACAAAATAGTTATGCTAACCAAAAATATAACTAGATATTTTTCAAAGTCTTTTTTGTTTAGGTTTTGTAAATAAATGGCAAAATTGGTAAATACTTTCATCATTTAATCTTCTTTTAGTCTTAATTTTGCTGTAAATCTAACTCCCGTACCATCTTCCCCTTTGGAGTCTATTACGCCTGTCAATATTAATAGTTTTGATTCGCTAAATCGTTTTTCTAGTTCATCAAAATATTTAAAATGATCACTACCTGTTTTTGATCTGAAAAATCCATCAACTATTATTTTTGTAGAACCATCATCTTCTGTAATAGAAATTTCACTTACAGAAACGTCAAAACGTCTCTTATCTATAATATTTGTTAGTTCTTGGATAATTTCTAAAGGGCGCAAGCGTTCTTTTCCAAAGGGGGCCCAAAGTTCTAGTTTCTCTGCAACCAAACTTTCAGCTTTTTGTGTTAAATTTCTGATGTTAGTTTGTCTTGGAAATTTGTAATCAGCTGGGAATATTTTCTTTAATTTTGCAGTTTCTCGTACTTCAATGTTTGTAATATCTTTAGAGAGTGAGCTTGTTTGTAGATATCCTCTTATTGAAATAATACTAAGCATTACTATGACTATAATTGAAGCCGTTATTAATTGTTTGTTGATAATACTTACTTGAGAAAGTGCAAATGTTTTTTTTCTTAGATCAAATTTAACTTGTTCGGGTGATGTAAGAGCTGTTCCCAGAGCAACAGTATATGGAGTCCAATTGGTAGTTAACTTTTTGATTTTATTTTTAAAATGTTGTTTATCTGAAAAAAGTTTTTCACAAGAAAAAACTTCACAAGGAATTTGAAGAAGGTCATTGCAAAAACGCACAAGTCCTTTGGATTGTGAATGAATTCCTGTAAACAATATTTTGCTTATTCCTTGGTAGTAATTTAGTTTTAAGCTAAATGAATTGAGTGTAAATTGGATATCATTAAAAAAATTGATTAAATGTTTTTGTAGTGATTTATCATAAGTTTGATCAGTTGTTGTTTGTAAACCATATTTTTCAAATCTTTGCTCAATTTGTGCAGGCGGCACATTTAGATCATCACTTATACTTTTTGCCACAGTAGAAATTCCTCTAGGAATAATTCGTGTGAGCTTTAGCTGTCCGTCTATTAAAAAAACAACACGTGTTGAGTGTGATCCAAAATCAACTACTGCAGAAGCATTTTTTAAATTTTGATATTCAGGAATTTGTTGATAAAGGCCATATACTGAAAATAAATCTATTGTTATGGCAGTAGGTTCTATGCCTGCTGTGTGGTATATATCCAAAACACTTTGCAAATCTTCATTTCTGACGGCCGCTACTAAGATTTGTGATTTTTTTTCATCCTTTTTAAATTGTTTTGTAATAATAAAATCAATGACAGCTTCGTCAATAGAAAAAGGAAGCATTGATTCTATTTCGTAATCTAAGATCATTCTAATTTTATCAGGATCCTTGAAAGGAACTTCAAGTTCTTTGAAGATAACCAAGGAGGCGGGAATTGATACTCGAATTTGATCGTATTTACCCGCTTGATCTATAATTTTTTTAATTGCATATGCAGCTTGTTGTGTATAATTTTCTCCAGAAGATTCTTCAATCTCTTGTGTTAAGAGTTTTTCTATAATAGTTTTTGATCTTTTTGCATGCACTTTAACGCAAGTTACAAATTTCTCTTGAATAGTTAATCCTAAAATCCATTGTGCATATATTCTTTTGGATCCTATTTTTTCTGGAAGGAAAATTTCTTTGATCATGCCTGTTTCCTTCTTTTAAGATTTAGAGCCAGGCGATTGTTTTTGCGACTTTTTAATTTACTTAAATCGAAAGAATTGTTTCGTTCGTATCCTTCGATCCCTCGACTTTGTTCGGGATCAGGATGAACGGGTTTAAAAGATTTTTGGTTTTTATTATACTTACTTAAGACAGAATTTTTTCCATTTACCCGCTCTCCCTGAGCTTGTCGAAGGGTCGACTTGTTTCCCGTAGCTTCTTGATCACCATAACTTAAGAGATGTTGGTTAGAGAAAGCGGGATTAACATTATTAGCAATAGCAGGTTTACTCGTTAACAAGTCTTTAAATTGTTTACGTTCTTTTGATTTTACTTCAATTTTAGATTGTGGTTTTTCAGAAATTAATTCTTTAAGTTTATTTCTTTTTTGTGATTCTGCAGTTAATGGTTTTTTTTGTGCTATTGGATGATCAGAAATTAAATCTTTTAATCTTTCTCTTTGTTGATCCATAATTTTTTCATCAAAGAGATTACTATCTATCTTTATTTCTTTTGTTTCTTCTTTGATTGTTTCTTCCTCTTCTCTTCCTGAATGAACACGATAATAAGGATCATTTTTTATATCTACTGTTGTTGGTTGGTATCTTGCGTTAGCAAAGTCATCAACTTTGTGTGTGTAATCTTCACCCTCTGGATTGAAAAACCAATTATGAAGAGGATCATTGGTTCTTTTAGTTTCAACTGATTCGTTTATATTGCTTTTTGCTGCGTGCAGTTTCATTCTTGTATAAAGATTTACTCCTGGTTCAGTTCGAGGTTTAATGATTGTTGGAGACATAAATATAAAAACATAACTTTTAGTAATTATGCGTTTTTTATTTTTAAATAACCATCCTATAACTGGTATGTCTCCTATTATTGGTGTTTTTTGTTGTTGTTCGGTTACTTTTGTTTTTACAAATCCCCCTAAAACTAAAACTTGTCCATCTGCTACAGTTGCATTGGAATTAAGGTTTTTGGTTGTTGTGTCTTTTCCGGAAGCATCTATAAATTCATCTATAGTTACACCTATATCAAAACGAATAATTCCATCTAAATTTATTTGAGGGGTTAAATCTATTTTTGTATTAGCTTCTGTATCTTTATATGATTTTTGGTCGGAAGAGTTAATTTCTTCAGATACGATTCTTTTTTTTGTTCCAACTGTTATAGAAGCTGTTTTTTTGTTTGTTATCGTTAAGAAGGGTTGAGATAAAATACTTGTATTTGTTTGTTGTTTAAGAGCCTCAAATATTCCCCATATATTTGCGCCCTTACCAAATGTTAAAATAGAAGCTCCTTGTTCAGTTACTAGTGCTGAGATTAAGTTTCCGAGAAGTGATGTGTCGTTATCTCCTAATATGGTTTGTCCTATACCTGTTGATTGAAAGTCGACACCTTTTCCTATTTGTCCATGTTCTTTGTTTCTGAATCTTCCACCTAGTTGTTTTGTATCTTTTAAATCAACTGTTACTATTAAAGTTTCAACTGCAACTTGTGGTTGAGGTTTATCAAGATCTTCTATTGTTTTTTTTATTAATTTCCAGTCTTGTTTATCTGTTGTGGAAACTATTATTCTGTTTCCATCTTTATCTGCCTGAAATTTCATAGCTTTGAAATATTTTACGCCACCTCGAACTGCTCCGTATTTTCCTGCTTGTGCTACAGCGTCAACATTGGTAACTGTTTCTAAAATATCTTTTACTTGTTCTGCGTCTGTGTGTTGCAACTCATAAATATGTAAAGGCGTTTCTGTTCCTTTTAATTCAGAATCAAGCTGTTCTGTAATAAAATCTTCAATTTTTTTAATTGATTGTTGGTTGCCCATAAGGATTAAAGAATTTGTTCTTTCTTCAGCTATAATTCTTGTTGAAGGAGAGAAATATTCAAGAGAAGATTCTGATTGCCTTCCGAGTAATCTTGCAATTGGGCTACCTTCAGGTTTTTTTATTAAAGTGTCAAAAAGAGTTTTTACATCAGTTGCATTTGCATTTTTAAGATGCATGACTGTAACAGTTTCTTGTAATCCTGTTTTATCTAATTCTTGGATTACGCGCATTGCAGCTTTGATATTAAAAGACTTATCTGTGATGATCATTCCATTTACATCTGGATAATCAATAACAGAACGCTGAGGACTAAGCATACTTTCTAATAAGCCACGAATGTCTGCAACTTGTATGTTTTGTAAGAAGACTACATAACGTATATTCAGGTCGCTATCAGGCAGAGTATCAAATGGAACATTTATATATGATGGAAGAGGTTGTGTAAGTTTTTCGCCTTTTGGAATTATCTTATAAACTTCACCAACTTTTATTATGCTAAATCCAGCCATCTCAAGAACTGTTAAAAATATATTCCAAGCACCATCAATAGTAAGAGGATCTCTTACCGTAAGAGAAATTTTTACATTTTCTAATGCTTTGCTTGGGATGAGATTTATTTTTTTTAATTCTCCAATGTAATTTATAAAATTAGACAATGAAGTATCTTCAAAATTTAAATAAATATCTTTTTTTTCTTCTTTATCCTTAGATTTACCCGTATCTTTTTTGTTTTCATTTTCAACTTTTTCGGCAGGAACTTTTTCCCCCTTTTCTATTATTGTTTTTTCTTTAGGTAAACCCATTATAAGTTCTTTTGTTTGTTGTTCTGGTTTTTCGGAAACCTTTGTTGGCGTAGGAGGTGTCTCAATGCCTGGCATTGAAGGAGGCATCATTGGTTTTAAAATTGAGAATGTAATTAAGGTGAAAAATAAAAATAATTTAGTGAAATTTTTCATATTTAGTCCCTACCTAACCCTTCTATTTGGCGATCTTGATCTCATGTTATTAAGTAATCTTTCTCTAATATCAGAAATCACTCGTTGTTGTCTTGGGTTTCTGTGTTGTTGTTTAAATTCTCTTAGTTGTCTTTCTCTTTCTTGTAAGCCACTCATTTTAAATTGACCCATTGGTGGAAAACCTGGAGGTTGGTCACCTTCTTTTGCTGATTGTATAAATGTTTGTTTCTTTGGTTTTTCTAATTTTACCAATTTATAGTTAAGAATTGTATCTTGATTATTTCGGCTTAATGTAATTTTTACATCATCACCTTTTTTAAGCTGAATTAATGCATCGTAAATTTTTATTCTATTTTTTAGATCAGTAGTGTTTATGTTGTTAATAGTTTTTATGATATCGTTTTGATTTAAACCTAATGCTGTGCCAATATCGTTTGGAGTTACAGTTCCAACCCTAAGTCCGATAGGTGTTCCTTTTTGATAAGCTGTTCCAAGTGAAAGTTCTTCTATTAATTCTCCAAGAGATTGAACTTCTTTTCCGAGTTCCTGTGGATCAATTTCATAATTTAGATCGTCAGTCTTTTTAACTACATATTTCCATTTATCTGTAGGTGCTACATCTATTTTGTCTTCTTCTTTTCTTAATAGATAAATTTCTTGTTGCCCATTGGCTCTTATTAATACAACTTTGTTTTGTCCAATTTTTAAGACTTGACCATCATTTATCATGCTGCCTAAATGATAAACTTTTTCTTTATTTGTTTCGTCTGCAATCATTGCAACGCTTTTTTCTTCTTCGGAAGATGAAATGATTCCTTTGAGTGTGATATTTAAAGGAGGAATAAATTCAGCTTTTTGTGGTTCTGGAGGAGGAGTGAAAACAGGTGGTTTGGGTTCTGGGATGGGAGTTATAAAACTTTGTTTTATAGGTCTTTGTTCTATGGGAATATAAGTATCAAAAAGATCTTGCTTAAGAATTTTATCGATACTGACAATGACCGGTGCTTTTTTTTTTTGCGGTTCTTCGATTGCAATTCTACGTATTCGCACCAGAGGGGGTTCTTGTTTTAGAACAAGATTAAGTGAAAACATTGCAGCAAATATTATAAGTAACGAAAAATTTAATATCCATAACTGTTGCTTCATAGCCAAATAACCCTTTTATAAACTACGAAGATAATTTTGTGTTGGTTCTAATGTCAAGTAAAATGTTGAGACCTCTGTTTTTAACTAACATTAAGGTGAAGGGATAGATCTTAAAATTTTTTGTATAATTTGGTCTGTCGTTATATTTTCAGCTTCAGCCTGATATGTTAATAAAATTCTGTGTCGTAAAACATCCGCGGCAATTGCTTTGACGTCATCAGGGATAACAAAATGTCTTTTTTTCAAAAAAGCATGCGCTTTTGCAGCATGATTGAGAGCAAGTGTTGCTCTTGGAGAAGCACCATATTCAATAAGATTTTTTATATCTTCTAAATTATAATCTTGTGGTGATCTTGTTGCAAAAACAATATTAAGGATATATTCAATAACCTTGTCATCAATGTAAATTTGATTTACTAACTCTTGTCCTGACGAAATCTCTTTTTTTTCTATGACTTTATGTATTTTTGTAGGCTGAAAAACTTTATTTATAATGTCTTTTTCTTCATTGTACTTAGGATAAGTCATTAAAACTTTAAACATAAAACGATCAACTTGTGCTTCTGGAAGACGATAGGTTCCTTCTTGTTCAATTGGATTTTGAGTTGCTAAAACTAGGAATGGTTCATCTAGTTTGTATGAAGTTTCACCTATTGTTACTTGATGTTCTTGCATAGCTTCAAGTAACGCAGATTGAACTTTGGCAGGAGCTCTGTTTATTTCATCAGCTAAAATAAAGTTAGCAAAAATTGGTCCCTTTTTTGTTTGAAATTCATGTGTTTTGGGATTATAAACAAGTGTTCCAATTAAATCAGCTGGAAGTAAATCAGGAGTAAATTGTATGCGTTTGTCTTCCAATCCAACTGCTTGTGCTAAGGTTTTTATTAAAGTTGTTTTTGCAAGACCGGGAACGCCTTCTAATAAAATGTGTCCATTACATAAAAGACCAATTAAGAATCTATCGATTACATAATCTTGACCAACAATACATTTTTTGACTTCGCTTTTTAAAGCTTGCCATTGAAGTGATTTTTCTTTTATTTCTTCAGCAACTTGAGGTGATGTTTTATCTTGCATGTTAAAATCCCTCTTTTATTTTAAAGTTTAACTTCTAAGTTTAGCTTAAGTATTTTATCACGTAATTGAATAGGAGTTAAGTCTAGACGATCAGATACCTGTTTTATGTCATACCTGTTTTTTTTCAATAAGTACATTAAAAAGTTTTTCTCAAATTCATTAGTAGCTTCTTTTAAAGAATTAAAACGAAGAAAAGATTGTTCTTCAATTACCTGTGACCTTTTTTCTTCAAGATAAGAAGAAAGTGTTTCGGAATTAATAATTTGTTCATTTTTATCTGTAATTTGTACAAGTTTTTCTATAACTATTTTTAATTCGGTAACATTTACTTGCCAATTATGATTGCGTAAAAACCGTATGCTTTTATTGTCTAGTACTATGTTTTTATTAAGTTTTGCGTTATTTATTCTTAAAAAATAATCAACCAAAAGAGGAATATCATATCTGCGTTTGTTAAGTGGAGGAATTTCTAGTGGTGTTGCATTTAATTTATGAAACAAAGAGCTATTAAATTTTTCTTCTTTTAGCTTGTTATATAAAGAAGAACAAGAAGATGTTATAACTCTTATGTTTTTATATAGCTCGAGATAAGATAAAAGTTTTTTCTGACCATTGAAACTTAATTTATCAACATGTTTTATAAATAAAGAACCTGTTTTATTTATAAACACATCTTCTATTTTTTTTAATGTGCCTTCTTCTTCAAGGCTAGAACAGTTAATTAAGTGAAAATCTTCTTCTTTTGAAAAACTTATTTGATGAACATATTTAGCAAGTAAACTTTTTCCTGTTCCGTGTTGACCATAAATTAGAAGAGGAAGTTTGAGTTTTGCAACTTGGTTAATTTGTTGTATAAGTTCTAAAAACAAATAACTTTGTCCAATTATTCCATATTTTTCAAGATTTTGTTTGATGATTTCTTTTGGTTTTTTTTCAGAGTTTAAGTTGAATTCATCTTTTAGGAATTTTATCTTTGTAAGAATCTCATCAAGATTTAAAGGTTTTTCTATAAAATCAATTGCGCCTTTTTTAACGGCTTCGATTGCAATTTGAATGTTTCCAAATCCAGATATGATCATTACTTTTTGTTGAGGATATTCTTTTTTAATTTTCTCTAAAAGTTCTAGTCCATTGCAATTGGGCATAAAAATATCAAGAAGAACAAGGTCTGGAATTAATTTTCCGATTACATCTAAAGTTTTTTGACCTTCATCTAAAATTTCAACGCGATATTGTTCATCTTCCAAAACTTCTTTTAAAGTTTGTAAGATTGTCTTTTCGTCATCGACGATTAGCAGAAGAGGTGAGTTATTCATTGAAGTTGTTTCCCCTTATTTAGTTTTAATTGGACCGTCTTCTAAACCGCGTATGAATTGATAGACGTAAGGGTTATCGCATTCCCAAATAGTTTTTGCCGGACCTGTGTATGCAATTTTACCTTCATACAACATTGATACACTAGTTGCAAATTTAAAAATTTCTACATCATGAGATACGACAAGGCTTGTGGCACTTGATTTGGTATGTGTTTTTTTTATGAGTTCATGAATAATATTTGCAGTGATAGGATCAAGGCCTGTAGTTGGTTCATCATAAAGAAGAATCTTAGGACTGAGCATTAATGTTCTTGCTAAACCAACTCTTTTTTTCATTCCACCAGAAAGTTCTGATGGATATTTATCAAGAGTATCTTCATCTAGTCCAACACTTCTTAATTTTTCTATTACCAATGGCTTAACTTCTTCTGGGTCTACATTATTTTCCAATAATGTGACTCCAATATTTTCAAATACTGTTAAAGAATCTAAAAGAGCTGCGAACTGAAAAACATAACCACATTCTTTATAAATATCTTCTAATTCTTTGCTGTTTAATTTTGTTGTATCCTGCTCGTCTAAAAATATTTGTCCTGAATCTGGTTTTATTAGACCTATAATTTGTTTTAAAAGGACGGATTTTCCTTCTCCGGATCTTCCAATGACAGCCATAAGATCGTGAGTTGGAACGACCAAGTCTAAGCCGTTTGTAATTTTTTTAGGACCAAAAGATTTTTTTAGATTTTTTATTTTTATCATTCTTAATCTTCTTAAAACATAAGAGAGGTAAGTATGTAGTCAGCAACAAAGATTGTTACGTTTGCATATACAACACCTTGGGTTGTCGCTATTCCAACCCCCCTTGCACCACCTGTTGTTATAAAACCCTTGTATGTAGTAATTAAGGATAATAAGAGTCCAAAAAAGAGAGCTTTAATTAAGCCGTTGGTAATATCAGAAAGAAGCACATTTTCTCTTATGGATTCCATATATAATTCAGCATTTATACCTAAAACATGAACAGACATAAAATAACCAGCTAAAACACCACAAAGAGAACAAAAAAGAGAAAGAAAGGGGAGAATTAGGGTTGTTGCTATAATTCTCGGAACAATTAAATATTGTTTTACGTTGATGCATAAAGTTTGCAATGCATCAATTTGTTCTGTAATTCGCATTGTACCTATTTCTGCCGTCATTGCAGAACCAGCTCTTCCTGTAACCATAATTGCTGCTAAGATTGGACCGAATTCTCTTGCCATTGATATGAATATAATTGGACCAATAAAACGTTCTGCTGAAAATCTATGTAAACCTGTATAACTTTGAACTGCTAGAACCGCTCCAACGGTTACGCCTATTAAGACGATAACACCTGTGGAGCCTACTCCGATAAAAGACATTTGGTAGATTATTTTTTTAATTTTAGGCTTGGTTGTAAAGAGAGTAACTATTGAATCATAAAAAAATAATCCAATATTTCCTATTCCATTAAAAGCCTTAATAGATGTTCTACCTATTAAATCTATAACATTTAGAACCATTACTTTGTCTCCAATAATTTATCTATTGTAATGGCCTTGCCTGTTGTTTGCTATTATTTTTCTTTTGATTCGGTTTGTCCCTTTTGAATAGGCATTTGAGGTGGAGTTTTTTTCTGTTGTGTTAAACTTGAATTTGATTTAATTCTTGATGATCCGATTTCTTTTGATTTTATTATTGTGAGCCCAAGAGCTCCAAAAACAAATAAAGCACACATTGCCCATGTGATTTTTTCAAAAAATTCTTGACCACCTGATCCACCAAAAAGGACTTGACTTCCACCGCCCAAACTTCCTAATCCCATGTCACCTTTGCCTTGTTGCAAAAGAATAGCCAATCCAAGAAAGAGACATAAGATTACAAAAAGAACCATCAAAAATATGTACATTTTAACCTTTCCTTAATTTAAAAATTTATTTAAACAAATAATAATTTTTTCTATTTTTCTAATTTTACTATTTTTTCAAACTCTTGGAAATCTAAACTTGCTCCTCCAATGAGAAAACCGTCTAAATTTTGTATTTTTTTTAATTGTACTATATTTTCAGATTTTATGCTTCCTCCATAAAGAAGTTTCCATTTAATTGATGGAGATAACTCTTGTGTTTGTTTAAATAACCAGGCGAATATTGTTTCCAGGTGATCTAATTCAGGTATTTTCCCTGTTCCAATTGCCCAAACAGGTTCGTAGGCGATACAGATTGGTAGATATTTTGGAATAGTTGGATTAATTTCTAACATATTTTCAATTTCATCCAACTGTTTTTTTAGTACATCAATTGTTTTTCCGTTTTCGTGATCATTTAATGTTTCGCCTATACATAAAACAGGTGAAATTGAATAATTAATTAGTTGTGTAAATTTTTCTGCAATTTCTATATTAGTTTCGTGATTTTCTTTTCTGCGTTCGCTGTGACCTATTATACAATATTTGCATTCTATGCAGTTTAAACTTTCTGCAGAAACTTGGCCTGTAAAAGCTCCTTTATTATGATTTGAGCAATCTTGAGCGCCAACATATATTTTTGTGTTTTTAAAAATTTTGGTTAAAGGATAAAGGCTTACAAGAGATGGACAAAT
>Ga0075115_10001014_pt1 | contig 13968 bp, 11 predicted proteins | sample AntAceMetag02UKH_FD_69785 | JGI IMG/M metagenome (GOLD analysis project Ga0075115, IMG submission 69785) | Saline lake microbial communities from Ace Lake, Antarctica - Antarctic Ace Lake Metagenome 02UKH | ecosystem: Environmental > Aquatic > Non-marine Saline and Alkaline > Saline | place... | reverse complement strand
CTTCGAGACCTTGCAAAAAGAAGAGTAACGCGACAATCTTATCGTGATATTTGCAACATGTTTACAATAAAATTAATTAGTTAAATAATCTTTCTTGATGTAATTCAAAGGGCGGAGCTGTTTTGAGGGGTTAAGGAGATTGCAGAGTGGTACAAAAAAGCTGGGGAGCTGATATACCGGCAGTGTTGGGCTTACAAATTATCACATAGATTTTCTTGACTACACGCAAATTGCGTGCGATACGTAAAACAGGTGAATTGTTTAAAACTGAGAAAGGAGTCTAACCCATGAAACAAAATATTACATTGAGCATTAACAAAGATCTAATCAGAAAAGCAAAAATATTAGCTGGTCAAAAGCAAACATCTATCAGCGGAATGCTTAGCCAGGAATTACAAAAAATTATAGACGATTCGGAAGAATATGAATTGTTTAAACGAAAGGCTTTGATCAATATCAATCACGGATTTCATTCGGGTGGAAAAATTGCGGTTTCAAGAGAGGAACTTCATGAAAGGTAAAATCTTTATAGACACTAACATTTTGATATATGCACATGACCTGGATGCAGGTAGTAAAAATGAAATTTCCGCTGACCTTATGCTAAATCTGTGGGAAAATAGAATGGGAATTATTAGTACTCAAGTATTAAAGGAATTTTACGTGAATGTTACACGCAAGATTTTAAATCCTTTGTCAAAATCAAAGGCAAGAGGAATTATTGAGAGTTATCTGGTCTGGCATGTTGAGTTGAACGGAATCAAAACAATATTATTTGCTTCCGAGATTGAAGAAAGGCATCATTTATCATTTTGGGATTCTTTAATCATTGCTGCTGCGTATAATGCAAAAGCCTATAAAATTTTCACTGAAGATTTGAACCATGGTCAGACAATTGAAGGTATTCTAATTGAAAACCCTTTTAAAAAAGGAGACTGGAGACCGGATAAATAAAGAACGGAAAATGGAGACGGGAAAAACAGGAAACAGGAGAAGGAAGGCAGGAGAAATGAAAGTTGATGAATGATGTTTTTATTTAAAAAAATTGTAAGCCCATTATTGTTGCCATTGCCCATTATTCTTGCAATTCTGGTTTCCGGAATTTTTTTGCTTTATTTTACACGCAGACAGAAAACTGGTAAATTTTTTATTTCTGCAGGAGTTGTTCTGCTTGCCTTGTTCAGCTATGGAGGCATATCTGATCTTTGCTTGAGACCCCTTGAATATAAATATCCTCCTCTCGCGGAGCCAGGTCAATTTTCCGATGTAAAATGGGTGGTTGTATTAGGTGGAGGCCATAATTCAGATCCAAAACTTCCTGTTACATCACAGATTTCTAATTCTGCCCTGATGCGCCTTATAGAGGGAATACGTATTCATAAACTCCTGCCGGAAAGCAAACTCGTTTTGTCTGGCAGCGGTGTTTTTGATCCAGTTCCGGAATCAGAAACAATGGCGAATATTGCAAGACTTCTCGGTGTCGAAGAAAACAGCATGGTTTTAGAGAGTCTTTCCATGGACACTAAGGATCAGGCGCGTTTAATCAGCAAAATAGTTAAAAACGAAAGATTTATATTGGTAACCTCTGCTTCTCATATGCCTCGTTCAATGGCTCTTTTTCAAAAACTGGGCATGAGACCGATACCTGCTTCAACAGATTATATGGTTAAAGAAAGCCAGGGAATCAGCTTTGGTATATTTTTTCCAAGCACTACCAGTCTGCAAAAGATGGAAAGGGTATTTCATGAATATCTGGGTTTGGGATGGGGATGGATTAGAGGGCAGATATAGAATTAAGTGTTAAGTGTTAGGATTAGAAGATTAGGGGTTAGGCTGAACCCTGAGCTTAGCATGCGGTGAAACAGTTTTTTGTCATTCAAAATAAATCTTTTTTTGCTTTCTCTTAGCCTATGATGTAAAAGAAAAAACCATGAAACTAAGTCCTCTTTATAAAAACTTCTTTATTATTCTAATAGTAGATATTCTTCTTGTAACAGGATCTTTATATTTTGCCTACCTTGTGAGGTTTGATTTTATAATTGATGGCAAGGAGCTGCAGAATTTCAAAAAGACATTGCCTTTTATATTGATAGTCAAATTTGTCTGTTTTTATTTTTTTGACCTTTATCGAGGCATGTGGAGATATACAAGCATTATTGATCTGCTTAATGTAATAAAGGCATCAACCATATCTTCTCTTTTTATAATCGGTTTTATTCTTTTTAAAACCAGGTTTGAAGGCTTTTCACGTTCAGTTTTTGTTATTGACTGGTGTTTAACTATTTTACTTATTTCTGGATTCAGGCTTTGTGTTCGCTTGTATTTTGAATGTTTTGGAGGCCATAATTTTTTAGAGGCAGTAAAACCGTTTCTTTCAGGGCTTTTTACAAAAAAATTATCAAACAGGAAGAGACTTCTTATTGTTGGTGCCGGCGACTGCGCAGAAAAAATATTCAGAGAATTAAAAGATAATGCGCGGCTTAAATACAATGTAGTTGGTTTTCTTGATGATAATCCTGTAAAGATTGGGAGGAAAATCCACGGTATTTCAGTTCTTGACTTTATAGAAAATATCAAGACAGTTGTAAAGCGGACAAGGGTTGATGAAGTGCTTATAGCAATTTCTTCAATAAGTGCAGCGCGAATGCGAACCATTGTAGTCCTTTGCAGTAAAAGCGGCGTTGCGTTTAAGACAGTCCCAGGCATTGGAGAGCTTATTGACGGAAGGGTGACAGTAAGCGCTATTCGAGAGGTAGATTACAGAGACCTTCTGGGACGTGAGGCAGTTATGCTGGACGAAGAAGAGATAGACGCACACATCAAAGGCCGGTGTGTAATGGTAACCGGCGCAGCCGGTTCTATTGGCTCTGAACTTTGCAGGCAGGTCTGCAGGTTTCGACCAAAAATGATTATACTTTATGAGATAGCAGAAAGTCCGTTGTATGAAATCGATCTGGAACTTAAACGGAGTTTCAGCGATGTAATAGTTGTGCCTGTACTGGCAGATATCCAGAATAAACATGAGCTTGAAAAAGCAATTGGAGCTAATAAACCTCAGATAATTTTTCATGCTGCTGCCTACAAACATGTCCCCATGCTTGAGTTGCAGCCATGGAAGGCTGTGGAGAACAATATTTCAGGAAGCGCAACGCTTATTGACCTGGCAAAAAAGTTTAATGTTGAGAGGTTTGTTTTTGTTTCAACAGACAAGGCAGTGAGGCCTACGAATGTTATGGGAGCTTCCAAGCGTGTTGCTGAAATGATTGCCAAAAGTTATAATAAAACAGATGCGTCACAAACCAGGTTTATCATCGTACGCTTTGGCAATGTTGTTGGAAGCGTAGGCAGTGTAGTGCCGCTTTTTAAGAAACAGATAGCAAGGGGCGGTCCTGTTACAGTTACACATAGCGATGTTACACGTTATTTTATGACGATTCCTGAGGCAAGCCAGCTTATTCTACAGGCAGGTTCTATGGGTAAGGGTGGAGAAACTTTTTTGCTTGATATGGGAACACCGATTAAAATCGATAATATGGCGCGGGATTTAATCCGTCTTTCCGGATTTGAGCCGGATGTTGATGTAAAAATTGAGTATATTGGTCTCAGGCCAGGAGAAAAACTTTACGAAGAGTTAATCACAGATGGCGAAGATATTGTCAGCACCGGCCATGAAAAGATCATGGTGCTCAGAGGAGATGGCTGTGATCAGACAATTTTGAATGCCAGAATAAAAGAATTGATTCAGATCGCCGGAGATCATAATAAAGAAGGCATAAAGGCAAAACTCAAGGAAATAGTACCAGAGTATCAACCGCAGTTTTAAAAAGAATTAAGGGATTAGAAAAATGGTACGCCTGGCAGGATTCGAACCTGCGACCTACGGATTAGAAGTCCGTTGCTCTATCCATCTGAGCTACAGGCGCACATAAAATAGACTTTTTTCAAAAAAACATATTACTAACAAATATTTGATTTTGTGTCTATCAAAAATTTTACGAATTCATCAAATAAAAGTCTTCCTTTATTTTCATTGACATATTTTATTTAAATTGAGATTTCTATTAGTTAATTATTATAGCGATATGGGTATTTTGAGATCTTTACAAAATACCCTCTTTTATTTTCGCCAGAGGTCTTGAGACCTGGTCTCAAGGCGCCGTCAAAGTAAAGAGTCAAAACTTAAAATGAATATCAAAAAAAAGAAAGAAAAGAAAACAAAAAAAAACCCGGGCAACTCTCTTGTCAAATTCGATCCTCTTCAGCGATATCTATCTGAAATAAATCGGCACAAATTGTTAACAAGGCAGGAAGAAATAGACCTCGGAATAAAAATACAGGAACATGATGATCCGGATGCAGCTTATACCATGGTGACTTCAAATCTCAGGCTTGTAGTAAAAATTGCGCTGGAGTTCCAGAGAATATGGATGCAGAATCTTTTAGATCTGATACAAGAAGGAAATATAGGGCTTATGCAGGCTGTAAAGAAATTTGATCCATACAAAAATGTTAAGTTCTCATATTATGCTTCTTTCTGGATAAAAGCATACATTCTCAAATTTATCATGGATAACTGGCGTCTTGTAAAAATTGGCACAACCCAGGGACAGCGAAAACTTTTTTTTAAGTTAAAAAAGGAAAAACAAAAACTTATTGAAGAGGGTTTTGATCCCAAGCCAAAACTGCTTTCAGAAAGACTGGGAGTGTCTGAGCGGGAAATAGTAGATATGGACCAGCGGCTCGATGGTTGGGATGTGTCCTTAGATGCGCCCTTAAAAGATGATACAAATACATCAAGAATAGAAATTCTTGAGACAACATCTGATTCTTTGGAGGATCAGGTGGCAAAAAAGGAGATAGAATCTCTTCTTCATGATAAAATTGCTGAATTTAGAAAAAAATTAACAAAAAGGGAACTCGAAATATTTGATTTGCGCATTTTTTCAGATTCACCTGTTACTTTGCAGGAAATTGGTGATCGCTATAACATATCAAGAGAACGTGTGCGTCAGGTTGAAAAAAATGTGATAAAAAAAATAAAAGATTATTTTAAACAGGAACTACCTGATTTTGAATCTTATATTGATAAAGAGTAGGGCTTTAATAGTGGCCTCACGCTAAGGCGCAAAGGCGCTAAGAAAAAAAACGGTTTTTTTTCGTGTTCTTCGTGTTGAGACAAATAAAAAAAGTGTTAAGTGTCAGGAGTTAAGTGTTGGGATTATAGGGTTAGAAGAAAAAGAAAAGGGATGAACCCTGGTCGCCTCTGGCGCCGCCGAAGGCGGGTAAACATCGAACATTGAACGCTCAACATCGAACCCTGGTCGCCTCTGGCGCCGCTGAAGGCGGGTAAACATCGAATGTGGATATCGCTCCGCTCATTTTTATAAAATTGAAACGCCGAAGGCGTACCATAATTCGACGTTGGAAGTTCCTTTTGTTTTTTTTAAATTAGCGCCTTAGCGCCTTTGCGTGAGACATTTTTTTCTCTGTGTTCTCTGTGGTTAAACAAATAGAAATTAGAAACTGGAAATTAGAAATTTGGAAAACCAGAGACTGAAATAGTGGACAGCTTACAGCTCACTGTTTACGGGTTTTTCCTGATTTGTGCCTTTGCCTGCCCGCAACGCTTCGCTTGCGAGGCGGACGGGCGTGAGACATTTTTGCCTCTGTGTTCTTTTTGGTGAAATATATATGGAAACAGGATAAATGAAAGCTTATTTTTTAAAACCAATAATTTGCGCAATGCTTGTTTTGTTGTATTCAGGCTGTGCTCTGGATACCATAACAGTAAAAACGGACGAAGAGAAGGTGGTTGCCGTTTATAAATTAGACAGCTCTTATTACTACTATGTAGAGTCGCGGCTGCAAAAAATAAAGGGCGATATTGACAAGGCACTTTTATATCTTAAGGAGGCCATTGAGAGAGATTCTGATTCTTTATATCTGCAAAAAGAGCTTGCCAGTCTTTATTTTATTCGAAAAGAAAAACAAAAGGCATTAAGCGTTGTCGAAGGTGTTTTAGAAAAGGATCCTGAAAATATTACAAGTCTTATAATGTATGGGAAAATAAAACAGGATTTAAAACAACTTGATGATGCTGGAAAAGCATATGAAAAAGTTATTGCCGCTGATCCAAAACAGAAAAACATCTATTTACTGCTTGGTATTATTTATATCGAAAAAGGCGAATTTCCTGAAGCTTTGCATGTATATGAGAGACTGATTGAACATTTTCCAGCCTCTTATACCGGTCATTTTTTTATGGGAAAAATTTATGCAGAGCAGGGGGATGTGTTAAATGCTGAAAAAGAATTCAAAAAAACATTAAATTTCAGGCCTGACCTTGAGGAGCCGCAGTTTGAGCTGGTAAAGTTGTATAAAAAAACGGGAAAAGATAAAAGTATTATTCAGGTTTTTAAGGATATTCTGAAAACAAATCCAAACAATATTCAAGCTTCCATGGAGCTTGGCTATTATTATAATAAAAACGGAATGCAAAAGGAATCTGAAGAATTATTAAAAAAACTCGGCTCAGACAGTTTGTCAAATACAGAGATTATAGTTAAGTTTATTAAAGTTTATCTGGATAAAAAAAAATATGATGAGGGTTTAATTGTTTTAAATGAGATGTTGAAAGGAGCGCCTGAGAGTTCAGATATAAATTATGTCATGGGAATATTATATGACGGAATGAAAAACAGTAAGGCTGCGATAGAACATTTAAAAAAGGTATTACCGGATTCAAAATTTTATCAAAATTCTGTTATTCATATTGCCTTTTTATATCAGAAGCTGGACATGATCAGGGATGCTGTAGTTTATTTAAAGAATATCATAAAAAACAATCCTGATAATCCTGAATTTATGCTTTATCTTGGAACATTTTACGAGGAGATCGAAAAATATAAAAATGCGGAAGAAATTCTTAAACAGGCGCTTGAGATAGATCCGTACAGCAGTGAAATCCATTTTCGTCTTGGAATTGTTTATGATAAATGGGGCAGAAAAAACGATTCAATAAAAGAGATGAAGACAGTGATAAGTCTTGATCCCAAGAATGCAAATGCTTTGAATTATCTGGGTTATACTTATGCTGATTCAGGAGAAAACCTTGATGAGGCAGAAGGTTTAATCAGGGAGGCATTAAAATATAAACCTGATGACGGCTATATTATTGATAGCCTTGGATGGGTATATTTTAAAAGAGGTAATTTTAAGGAAGCATTAAAATATTTGAAAAAGGCGTTTGATCTGGTTCCTGATGATCCTGTTATACTGGAACATCTGGGAGATGTTCATATGAAGATAAACAACAAACCAAAAGCTCTTAAATATTACGAACAATCTTTTTTAAAGAAAAAAGATAATAAAACAGAGCTCGAAAAGAAGATTAGGGAATTAAGGGATTGAGTATCAGGGAATTAAGGATTTCACCGCTAAGTCGTCTTATAAAAATGAAACATGCGATTAGAGACCTTTGCAAAACACCCCCTTTTGCCCAATTACTGCGTCAGGCTCAAATTTCAATCCTCAAAATATTCAATATATTCCTGTGGTTGAAATCTTCGCCCTCCTTGAACTTAAACAAAATTGAGCATTTTTCAAAGGTCTCGATTATTCTTATTGCGGCTGCCTTTTTTCTTTCCGCCTGTAGCAGCATTTCAGGCATGGCTTCAAAGAAATCTCTGGTTTCTGAAAAATCATATGAAGCTGAAAGAGTGCTTTTATCTCTGGAAAATAAGAATAATAAATTAAAAACATTCAAAGGTACAGGAAAGGTTACATTCTGGAAAAAGGATAAAAAAGGGTTTATTTCCAGTGTAGCATGGGCCGGATCAGAGCCGGATAAAATAAGGATTGTCATGCGCAGTCTTTCTGGACAGCCTCTTGTCAGCCTTGCATCCGATGGCAAGTGGACGTATCTTTTATCACATTCTCAGCAGCGTTTTTATAAAAAGCCTTCCAAAAATTCCACTCTAAAGAAATTTATTTCAATTGCTATCAAACCCGTTGATGTTGTTTCAATCTTAGCCGGCCGGATTCCGGTTAGCACGTACGATTCAATTACAATTAAAAAAAACGAATCAAAGCAAGGATATATTCTTGTTTTAAAAAATAGCAGGAACGAAGTTTTTGAAAAAATATATATTGATGAAACCAGGACAAATGTACAACAGATTGAAATGTTTAATATAAATGGCTCATTATTGTACAGGGCAGAGTTTGTGGGAATGCAGGACATTAATGGCTATCAGGTCCCTTTGCAATTATTTTTTTCAGGCCCGGATGGAGACAGTTTGCAGCTTAATGTTAAAAGATACTGGGCAGATGTTTCTGTTTTACCATCGACTTTTGTTCTGACTCCGCAAAAAGGATTAGAAGATTAGAAGATTAGAAGATCAGAAGATTAGAAGATTAGAAGATTAGAAGATTAGAAGATTAGAAGAAAAAGAAAAGGGATGAACCCTGGTCGCCTTTTGCGCAGCCGAAGGCGGGTAAACATCGAACATTTTCTGGTTCCCATGCTCCAGCGTAGGAACCTATATGGTATGCATTCCCACGCTGGAGCATGGGAACGAGCAAAAAAAGTGTTAAGTGTTAAGTGTTAGGTGTTAAGTGTCAGGATTAAAGGATTAGGGATTAAGAATAAATTTCTTTGCGAACTTTGCGGCTTGAGCGAAGCGGGCGGTGAAAAAAATACAAACAGAAATTAGAAACTGGAAATTAGAAATTAGAAAACCTGAGGCTGGAATACTGGAAATTTGACAGGATTTACAGGAAAATAAAAAATCCAAAAAATCCAGTTAATCCTGTCAAAAGAAATAATATTTTTACTTTGCGAACTTTGCGGCTTGAGCGAAGCGGGCGGTGAAACAATTTTCTGTCGACCAAAATTCAAAACTAAAAATTCAAAATTATATTGCGCCTTAGCGCCTTTGTGTAAAAAATGGAATATTTGAACAATAAAAAAATGCTAAATATTATAAAAAATGTCTTGAACACTCGTGAAACCAAAATTCTGTCAGATTCTGCGACACTTAGCTCATGCGGCCTGAGGTGTTGTGACGAGCCGCAGCTGAAAACAGAATATCGCCAGGCCTTTTCTCTGGATGTTGACCGCATTCTCCATTCTCTTGCATATACACGATATATTGACAAGACTCAGGTTTTCTATCTGATTAAAAATGACCACATTACTCACAGAGTGCTTCATGTTCAGCTTGTGTCAAAGATCGCCAGAACTATTGGACGTTTTTTGAGATTAAACGAGGACCTTATAGAGGCAATAGCTCTTGGCCATGATATTGGCCATCCTCCTTTTGGTCATGACGGTGAAAGATTTTTATCCGAGCTTTGCATAGCAAACAATATTGGATATTTTGTGCACAGCGTTCAGGGCGTTCACTTCCTGGACAGGGTTGAAAACAAAGGAAAAGGCTGGAATCTTTGTTTGCAGACCCTTGACGGGATATTGTGCCATGACGGAGAAATACACAACCAGCTGCTTGAACCAGTAAGAGATAAATCTTTTGATACACTGAAGTATGAAATGTTGTGCAAAAAAAACGATCCGGAAACAAAGCTTATCCCCATGACACTGGAAGGTTGCGTTGTAAGGATGGCAGATACAATAAGTTATGTTGGTCGAGACATAGAGGATGCCATTCGTCTTAATATTATAAAAAGGTCTGATATGCCCGAACTAAGCAATAGACTGCTTGGTAATACAAACGGTAAAATAGTATATAATCTTGTAACTGATGTTATTGAAAACAGTTTTCAAAAGCCCTGTGTTGCCTTTAGTTCCGATGTGTCTGAGGCATTAAAAATTCTTAAACAATTTAATCTTGAATATATTTACCTGAATCCAAAGATAAAAAAGAATTCGCAGCACATAAAAGAACTTTTTGAAAAACTTTTTGAAAAACATTTAAAGGATATTGAAAAAGAAAATCTTTCCTCAGTGATATTTACAAATTTTTTAAAAAATATGTCTAAAGAATATATTGCTGATCACAGCAATGAGGAGATTGTAAGGGATTTTATTGCCGGCATGACTGATCAGTATTTTTTAAGACAGGCGGAGCAGAATTAGGGATTAGAGAATAAGTGTTAATGCCGGCCTAACGCAAAGGCGCAAAGGGATAGATATAAATTAAAGGTGTCGGGGATATCAGGGGTCAGGTGTCAGGATCAGAGGATTAAGGATTAGGAGACTGGAGCGAAGCGACTCCTTAACTTTAGGCACTTTAATATACTTTAGGCATTTTAGGCACTGAGGTACAGCGAATGCGGATATCGCTCCGCTCATTTTTTTAATAAAATTAAAACGTCGAAGGCGTACAATAATTCGATGTTGGAAGTTCCTTTTGGAGACCTTTGCATAACTGCCACTTTTCCGTGATGCGGCGTCAAGCTCAAATTTCAATCCTCGAAATATTCAATATATTCCTGCTGTTGAAATTTTCGCCTTCCTTGCCTGACGAAAAAATGTCGCATTCTGCAAAGGTCTCTTTTGGTCTTTTAGATTTAGCGCCTTTGCGCCTTAGCCTGCCCGCAACGCTTCGCTTGCGAGGCGGACGGGCGTGAGACATGTTTTCTCTGTGATCTTAGTGGTGAGGGAACTGGAAACCGTGAACCGGAAAATGTATAAAGAACGAACTTATCGAAATCTTGTGCAAAAGAATAATCTTATTTCTTTTAGAGTGGCTGTAAAGGAAACAGATCTTTCTGTGCATGCCAAAAAACATCTTGAAGATATTGCCAGAGATCTGGTTCTCAAATATAGAGGGTATATAGAGGGATATATACAAAAAAACCGGGAATTTGCAAAGATACTGGACCCATATTTCATACACGGCCCTGCGCCGAAAATAATAAAAGATATGGCAAAAGCAGGAGAAAAAGCAGGGGTTGGCCCAATGGCTGCTGTTGCAGGTGCAATTGCCGAATATGTCGGTAAAGATCTTCTGGCCCATACTGATGAAATTATTATCGAAAACGGCGGGGATATTTTTATAAAAACCTGTTCACCCGTGACAATCGGCATCTTTGCAGGCAAATCCCATTTTAGCATGAATATTGGATTGCGTGTTGATTCAAAGGAAAAGCCTGTTTCAATTTGCACATCATCCGGCACAGTTGGTCATTCTTTAAGCTTTGGAAAGGCTGACGCGGTTTGCGTTATTTCAGAGTCCTGTTCATTGGCTGATGCTGCCGCAACATCCATTGGAAACCACGTAAAGTCACATACAGATATTCAAAGAGCAGTGGAATATGGTAAAAATATTGATGGGGTTGAAGGGCTTGTTATCATTATTGGTAATAAAATCGGGATGTGTGGAAGGGTAGAGATAGTCCCTTTGAAAGTAAAAAAAGGTTGAGTTTAAGATAGTAAGATTGTATGGCAGATTAGGTGTCAGGGATTAGAAATTAGAAATTAGAAAAACCAGAGACCGGATTCTACCGCAAAATCGCAAAGAACGCAAAGGGATAGGTTGCATTAAGATTATAGGACAGATTGCTTTTTTAAATTGTCGCCTCTCACGACAATTTAAAAGAATAAATTTCTTTGCGTCCTCAGCGTCTTGAGCGAAGCGGGCGGTGAAAAAAACAGGAAACCGGAGCGAAGCGACTCCTTAATTTTAGGCACTTTAATATACTTTAGGCATTTTAGGCACTAATATACAGCTTTCTCGTTCCCATGCTCCAGGAAGGCGTACCATAATTCGATGTTGGACGTTCCTTTTGGTTTTTTTAAATTAGCGCCTTTGCGCCTTAGCCTGCCCGCAACGCTTCGCTTGCGAGGCGGGCGGGCGTGAGACATTTTTTATCTTCGTGCTTCGTGGTGAGACAAACAGAAAATATTAGCAAGGAAAAAAATACTATGAAAACGATGTGGGCGCCATGGCGTATCGAATATATTCAAAGTGAAAAGGAAGAGGGATGTATATTCTGTGATGCTCTTTCAAAAAAAGACGATTTAACCTTATTTAAAGGCAGGCTTACGATGGTTGTTATGAATAAATTTCCTTATATCAATGGCCATCTTCTTGCAGCTCCCAAAAGGCACATTTCCTCTTTAGACCAGCTCGACAAAGAAGAGATGGGGAATTTACTTATGACTGTTGAGCAGTCTGTTGGTATATTAAAAGAGGTGATGAAGCCAGATGGATTCAATATTGGGCTTAATCTGGGGAAGGTAGCAGGAGCTGGCGTTGAAGATCATCTTCATTTTCATATTGTTCCAAGATGGTTTGGGGATACAAATGCATTTACGGTTTTTGCTGATGTGCGTGTTATCCCGGAGCACCTGAAAGCCACCTGCAATAATTTAAAGGTGCATTTTGACAGATTAGATCCAGCAACTTGATATTAAAGGAGAAATAGTATGAAAAATATAAAGTTTGTCTTATGGCTAATTATTCTTGGTTTTGTTGGAGTATTTTTATTTCAAAACCAGGATATTGTCACTGCTACAAGGAGTTTTAGTTTAGACCTGAAAATAGATAAATATTATACTCCGGAATTGCCTAATGGAATCATATACTTTATATGTTTATTGACAGGCTTTTGTATTGCTTTTTTTCTCTGCCTGGCAAAGAGATTCAAATCCAGGAAAGATATCAAAAAGCTTAAGGCAGATAATAATTCGTATTTAGAGGAAATATCAGCGCTAGAAAGCAAAGTGGAATTACTGCAAAGTGTTTATCCCAGACCAAATGAAACTGTAATGGAAAGCACAGAGGTAAAAGCAGAGAACATAGAGGATTAAGGAATAGGGCTCCGGAGAGCTGGAAAGAGAAAACATCTCACCGCAAAGTCGCAAAGATTGTATTAAGATTATTGGACATTTTGCTTTTTTAAATTGTCGCCTCTCACGACAATTTAAAAGAATAAATTTCTTTGCGTCCTCAGCGTCTTGAGCGTAGCGGGCGGTGAAACAATTTTCTGTCATTCAAAATTAAAAATTAATAGCTCGAAAACATACTAATCCATGAACACATTTTTCATATGCATCCTTTAAAAACAACCCCCATGATCAAACAGTACTTGTCTATTAAGGCTAAATACCCTGATACCATATTATTTTATCGGATGGGTGATTTTTATGAAATGTTTTTTGATGACGCCAAATTTGCATCCAAAATACTTGAGATTACTTTAACTTCCAGAAACAAGAAAGATGAATTTCCTGTTCCAATGTGCGGTGTCCCTTTTCGGGCAGCTCAGACTTATATTTCACGTCTGATAAAAAACGGATGCAAAGTTGCAATATGTGACCAGGTCGAAGACCCTCGTACCGCAAAAGGGATCGTAAAAAGAGAGGTCGTACGCGTCATAACGCCTGGTATGATTGTTGATAATGAATTTTTAGACGAAAAATCAAACAATTATGTTCTATCTTTATCTAAAAACAGTGATTCTACCGGGATTTCATATCTTGATCTTTCAACAGGGGCGTTTCGTTTGTCAGAGTCTGAAGATTTATTGTCCATTATTGATGAAATAAGGAGGGTTTCGCCAAGTGAAATTGTCTTACCTGAATCATCAAAAAATGATCAGTTTTTCTCATCAATAATGAAGTCGTTGCCTGAAAAATCAATTACTTTTTTAAGTGACAATGTTTTCGAATATAAAAAAGGATATAAAAAGCTTATTGATCAGTTCAAAACCATTTCTTTAAAGGGTTTTGGATGTGAAGATTTAAAGGCCGGAATAAGAGCTGCAGGAGCCTTAATCTTTTATGTCCAGGAAACTCAGAAACAGAAGATTGAACATATCAGGAGTGTCGAAACATATTCATTAAATAACTATCTTATAATTGACAATTTAACCTGCCGAAATCTTGAGCTTACATCAGATATAATATCAAAAACCAGGAAGGGATCTCTTCTTGGAATAGTAGACCGCACCGTAACATCCATGGGCGCAAGACAGCTGAAAACATGGATCAGATATCCACTT
>Ga0075115_10001012_pt1 | contig 13993 bp, 23 predicted proteins | sample AntAceMetag02UKH_FD_69785 | JGI IMG/M metagenome (GOLD analysis project Ga0075115, IMG submission 69785) | Saline lake microbial communities from Ace Lake, Antarctica - Antarctic Ace Lake Metagenome 02UKH | ecosystem: Environmental > Aquatic > Non-marine Saline and Alkaline > Saline | place... | reverse complement strand
GGAGTTGGCAGTCGGAGACCAAGAAGCAGAACGTGAAGCCGCTCGGGTAAAAGCCCAAGTCCAAACACCAACACCGGACCCCGCTCCCGCTCCCGCTCCTGCTCCATCCCGCCCTGGATCTCCCCATCAAGGCCAAGGTGGTGGGGAAGCCAAATGGGGGAAAGGTCAAAAGATCGAAATCCAACAGCAATGCCTTTGCAAAGCCTGTGGTCAAGAAATCCAGCAAGGGGGAGAGGCCGTATGGGTGCGGTCCTCGTCAGGTAATGACAAGGCCGGAGTTTTCCACCCCGAGTGTTACGGAGCCTGACATGAGAACCAAGCAAGCCAGTTATCTCGTTCAAGTAGCGAGCGCTCTTGAAAGCTTCGGCCAAACCATTCGGGGTAAGTTGGACAAAGGCAACCTCGACACCGATGAACAGATCCAGCTGGGTACCCGACTCCTGATTTTGACGAAGATGTCCAATATCTTGCTGGATATTTTCAAGACTCGTCTCCGGGAAACGGCCGTCCAGCAGGATAGCCAACCGGGGACACAGCACTTCAATGCCACGGATGGTTCCCGGTGCGCTGTGACCATCCCGAAGTCTTCCCTGGCAGTCAGGAAAAATGTTGATATCTCCGAACTCAAGCCCGTGTTAGGGACCACCCTATTCGATTCCCTGTTTGAAACCTCGGTGGTTTACAAACCCCGCAAGGAATTCAGGACACGGGTAGCTTCGTGTGCTCCGGACTTGATCCAGGCTGCCCTGGGTGTCGTAGAGATTAGGGAAGGTACCCCCCGGGTGTCCTTCAAGGGGTAAACGGTAATGGACACACAACAAATAGAGATGGTGCGGGTAATGCAGGAAGTTGCCCGTATCGAAACGGAGATACACACAGCCGACACCCAATACGGTACCGTGCGTCCCGAAGGTCCCAGCGACGGTCGGTTGTATGAACGGCTTGGGATCTTTACTGTGGCCATGGGCCGGGTCGGGTGCTGCCCCACCAGGGCGCTGAATCTGATCGAACAGATGGCCAAGATGACCCTGGAGGGCCGGGGCTACCTGAACCTTATGGGTCTTGTCTTGCGGCCAGGAGAAAGGGTCTTCGTGCCGTCTCTGGATATCCCAAAGAGCTGATTGGAGGAGTCATGAACAAGGAAATGCCGCCGTGCCCCTGTGGAGTAAGGGGCTTCTTCGAACCCTACGGGGGAGGGGTGATGGGTTCCGGTCACAGCTCCTTCCACTACTATTGCGCCCAGTGCCGTAGGTCGGCCATAAAGATCACTCAAGGATGGCTGCGCGTCTTCCTGATCGACAAACACCAACACGACCCTCCACAGTATGTGCTCGACTACGCCAACACGACCCTCATGATCGTGGCCCGGTCCTACAGTGCCAAGGTGGAACTGCTCCGGGAACGGTACATCGAAGATCGGATGCGGGAACTGGCCGGGCCGTTCGGGTTCGACTACAACAAAGGGTGCCGCCGCCACTTCCTGCGTGACCCGGATGACAAGATTGTTAGGGATGGGGACGGCAAGATTGTCTTCGAGTATCAGGACTCGGAGGGCAACCGTATCGACGTAGACGCCCGCCAACTACGGGACGCTTTGGAGCAAGTCCACAACACGACTCCCGCACCCTCCATGTTTCTCACACCACCCATCCTCCCCCAGATGCCGAAACACCTAGTCGGCTACGTGTGGCATGCGGATTCCGCTGACCCAAAAACCGGTAAGCCAGGATGCTGGCGCCAAACCGACCCCGAAGAGTCGGCCACGGCCGTCGTCCCGACCGACCCCCTTCGTAAACGGCACGACGACTTCGATACCATCTTCGAGGCTGTCGAGAAGGCCACGGGTCAGGCCATCACCCGACAGGAGATCCCCAACCGCTACTACCCGGATCTCGTGAATTCCGAGCCTTGGTTCGCATTCCGGGTGGGGGAGGTAGACTTCGTAGCCGGTCCCCGGAAGCGGGTCATCAACTTCACGATGGAGAGCGAAACCTTCTTCCCGACGGAGAACGTGCGCTCCCTGGCCGAGCGGGACAACGTGACCTACTATGCCGACAAAGGCTGGAAGGGGGATCAGGCTCGCACCAAAGAGGCCACCATCCACGCCTGGGACAAAGAGAAAGCCATCGAGTACCTGACGGCCATGATCCAGGCATCTCTCAAGAAGGCGGCTTAGCATCACCCCTTGTCGGGTAGATAGGGCAGGAGGAGCCATGTCTTTCAAATACCATGTCATCCAGGAATCATTTCGGCGCTTCGTGCTCCCCAAGGTGGGGGACATGAAATGCCCGGCGTTAGCGTTTCTGACCCCCGAGCTCTTCGAGGGGACCAACGAGGGTCTCTGGAAACAGACGGCCCAGTCGGCTTCCTACGAAAGCGTGACCGACGTGTACCTGATGCCCGACACCCACCTGGGTTTCGGGGTCCCCATTGGGGGCGTTGTCCTGACCGAAAACACCCTCATTCAGGCCGGGAGCGGGTACGATGTTTCTTGCGGAATGCTCCTCATGGAGACCGACCTGCACGCATCCGACGTCGTGGACCGCAAGAAGCGCCAGGCGTGGATCCAGGAGGTCGAAGCCCGGGTCGCCACAGGGCTCGGTTCGCACCAGCCCCCTCGGATGGTCCCCCGGAGCTACAACACGGTCCGGGAGATTTTCCGGACCGGCGCCACGTCCCTGGGGACGAAGCCCGAGCTGTGTGAACGGCTCTGCATCCCGATTGACGAGAACCACTTCAAAGAGGGTCTGATCGAGAAGGCTACGAAGAAGGCGGCCCCCCAGCTCGGGTCTCTCGGGGGCGGAAACCACTTCATCGCCATGCACATCGACCCGACGGACTCGTCCGTTTGGTTGATCATCCACTGTGGGTCTCGGGGCTATGGCTGGCAGACAGCCAACCACTTCTACTACGAAGCGGCCCGGTTGCGGGGCCTGCGGCCCAAGCGCCGGGAGGAAGCGTGGCTGAGAGCCGATGAGCGGATGGGCCTGGAGTATTGGGCGCACCACAACACGGCGGCCAACTACGCCATCGCCAACCGACACGTCATCGCCCAGGAGCTCCGGGAGGCCACAGAGGTCGTGTTCGGCCAGACGGCCCGGACCTTCTACGAAATCAGTCACAACCTGATCCAGCGGGAGACCGTGGACAAGGATGGGACCCGGAGATACGTCCACCGCAAAGGGGCCACCCGGGCCTTCCCGGCCGGGCACCCTGACCTGGTGGGGACGAAGTGGTCCGAGACCGGGCACCCCTGCATCATCCCCGGCTCGATGCTCCATGGGTCCGCCCTCCTTTTCCCGGCCGAGAAGGCTTGGGAGAGTGGCTGCTCCGTCAACCACGGGGCCGGGCGCCTGATGGGCTGTGGGGACGCCAAGCGGAGCCTGCGGGCTATCCAGGACGAGATCGATGAGGAGATGCGCACGACCAAGGTCGAGTGCACCGACGGGACCGTAATCGTGGGCGTCGAGACGAACCAGGCCCAAACCCCTCTGGATGAGAGCGGCTACGCCTACAAGAATCTCGATACGGTGCTCGGCGTCCTGGAAGCCGAAGGCATCGCCAAAATCGCCCGCCGGATGTACCCGGTGGCCAACATTGCGGGGGTGCGCTGATGAAATTCAACACCACCTACGAGTCCCGTCAGGTAGATGTAACCGATGAAATCGCCAAGGAGTGGGGCATCCACGGAGGGCGGAACGCTTTCTTCCTGTGCCGGATAACTCGGGTCGAGGGAAGCCTCCCCGAACTGTGGGTGGACCTCACCCGGGTCGCTGTATTCAACACCAACACGGAAGGTGATGTCTTCCGAACGTACCTCGAAAACCTGCAAGAGGGAGAAAACTGATGATGAAGAGGCGGCGGTACACCAACGAAATGTTCGATGCTATCTGTAGATACGTTGACGGACACCCCGGGTGTACGGCTCGGGAGGCGGGAAACAACGTGTACCCCGAATTCCACCCGGGGTCTTCCCGGGTTCCCCCTTTGCGTATTGCCGGGAGGATTCGGGATTGGACCCGTGGCTTACTTCGGGTCCTGGGAAGGGGGAGGAGCATCCGGACGGAGCAGGACGGCCAGGCCATCCATTACTACCTGGTCGATGATGAGGAAGAAACCGACATCAACTAACGGAGGGCAACATCCCATGGCACTCACATTTGCAATCGCAATGGCGTCTCTGGTCGTCATCGGACTCATCGCGGCGGTGGTGTGGCGATTCACGTTCGTCATCAACGTCGAGGCTTTCGGCAACCAGGTCAAGAAACTGCTCATGGCCAACAATGTTGACCGGGCAATCAAGCTCTGCAACACCGTACCCCGGAACCCCATCCTCAAGGCCGTCAAGAACTTGCTGGTCCACGCCAACCGAATCTACTCCCTTGAACTGGCCTACCAGGAATCGGCCCAGGCTCTGAAAAAGGGCAAATCAGTGTTGTGGCTCCAAATCAGTGTTTCCATGTTGATGTGGGCCTCGATTGTCGGCATGGCTATCAGCCTGATTGTTTTGGGGCCGGAAAAGGGCCCTGCAGAAACGTGGATCTACATCTGCATGGGGGTCTACGTGGTAGTCAACATAATCATTTCTGGCCTCACCGCCGGGGGAGCGACCTGTGCCAAAAAGGGTCTGGATCTCATCACCGAAATCCGCACCGCCTTGTATCTACGAGATGGGAAGTACCTGCCGCCCACCCTCAAATCTCGGAGGGCCACCCCCGAAGAGGTACGGGCGTGGCGGGACTCGATGGGCGACTTCGAGACCGAAATGAAGGCCAAACGGGCTACCGGAACGAAGTTCGACATCAACGAAGAGTACGACGAACAGGCCGGAGACGACGGGGTGCTCCCGGCCATCTGAGAGGTTCCCGTGTGTAAACGGTGCATAGCCAAAACAACCATTATTGGGAAGGTCGTCCCTGGTATCATCCTGGTGCGGGCCACTGTCCAGGGCTGCTCCATGGAGCCCAATGAATTTGGGTTGGTCAAGGGAGACGACCTCATCCACACGTTCATGCGTATCCCCAGGTCGCATCCCTTCTATGGGCTCTCGGACAATGAAGCCAACACTCGGGCAGAAGCCGATGGCCTTGCCCCCCTGATGGACTGGTCCAAACTCTCCCTGGGATTTTCCAAACGATTCCTGGTAGACCTGAACACCGGCTGGTGGGTCGTCAAGGCATGCCTTCAGGCGGGGTATGATCCCGACTTAGATGGCGCTGCTGGTGTCTGGTTGTTCCACCGGATGGGTGTCCTGTTTCAGGAGTGGGGGCAGAAACAATGAACAAGGAATGGGGATGGACCTGGCCGCTTCCGGGAAATGTACCGTGGGATCTTCGTGAGAATCGGTACATTTGGATTTGGGAAGACAACGAAAACAGGGTCCACAATCGGGGCATGCATTTCTCTGCTGATGGGGGACAGCCCGTCCATGCCGTTGAAGCGGGAACGGTTATTGAGGCTGATTTGGTTGTCAAAATCAAAGGAGCCAGTGGTTTCATCGTCTACAACTGGGTCAAAGCCCATCCCGAACTCAAGCCCGGTGTTCAAGTGGCACAAGGGGAGTTGATAGGTACAACTGCCCCCAATGGTCTGGAGTTGTGGATTTGGGCGGAGTATCCCGGAGAACACCTCTTTCCCCACGGGAAGTGCATCGACCCCTACCCCTTTCTGCTACCCGCCTGGTGCCAGGTGACCGACCGATTTCATCGGGATTCCCCACCCCCACCGGCTGACCCGGACGAGATACGAGATCTCGTCCGCTCGATTCAGGAACATGCCCTCTGGCACTACCCGATTTCGATTTCGGTTCCCCCCAAGGGAGTCTCCGAAGACCTTATGGAAAGGGAAGACGGTGACTTCAAGATGCCTGATACTAGCGATTGGCCCAAAAAGATAAGGCGGTATGGTGGTGGCATGCACGAATGCCTGAGCCTCAACTATGTGTACGTGGAACCAACAACGGAGACGTGGCGGGGAGACACCGGCCGGGAAGACCATGACCCCCGGAACACGGCCTTCCGGGTCTGGATCGAAGGTGGCGGTTGGCTGGACCAGTCCCAGGACCCGGACATCCCTGCACCACCAGAGGGTTGGACGGAGTACAACAAGTGGATATCATGTCACGACTTCCGGCTGAACTGTGGCGCAGAGACCATGGAACAAGCCCTGATACAGTTGGCCATGAAGGTCAAGTTCTACTACGAAGACAACGGTGACGACCGGAAGGTCCCCAAGGAATGCGACGGGGACTTCGAAAATTGGGGCGAAGACGACGAACGGTACGTGAGCGAATGTGAGGACGCCGGGGACGGGTTCTGCGAGAGGTGCGGTTACCTGATCGACGCCCCGGAGATTGACGACGAGGAAGATGAGACAGCGGGAAGTTGAACAGGTCGAAGAGGCTCTCCGGCAAGGAGGATGGTTCGGGTCGGACACCAAAGCATTCCGGGCTGCCGTTGTCATGATTCTGGGCCTCGCCCGACGCAAGCACCTGGACGACTTCTGCAAGCTGACCGGCTACCCCAGAGCCGACATCCAAAAGTGGATGCGCAGGTTGCGCAAGTATGGCTACTGGAGGAGTGAGGACAAGATGACCTGGGCCAACTGGCACGAAGAATATGGCCAGATGGCCTTCATTCTCGACGTCGGGGTGGTCGTCGGTGAATTGGAAGTGACGCACGATGAGAACGGAGAGAGGCTCTATGGGGAATCCACACAATCCTGACCGCATGAAACCAGTTTCTAACGAGCGGGTGGATGAACTCTTAGCCATGCTTCAGAGCTACCTCGATACGGGTGGTTCTATTTCAGTCGAGATCGCACAAAAGGAACAACCAGGTCTTGTCCGAGCTATTTATCGACACGTAGGCAAATGGCCTGAAACACTTGAACGACTCGGTTACACCTCCGCTTCGGTTACCCGAAAACCCTGGAAATGGCACAAAGAAGCCATCTTGTCTGAGCTGGAAAAGCATGCCGACGAGACGGGGAGGCTTAGCAAGAATGCTGTTCCAGGTTCTTGCTATTTCGCAGCTACAAGGGAATTCGGCTCATGGGATGCTGCTCTTGATGCTGTTGGATTGAAGAGACCCAACAAAAGATGGTCCAAAGAGGCTATATTGGCTGAATTGAAACGACATGCTCGTGGGGTATGGGGCCCTACGATACGTGCTGTTCCACGTTCTTGCCACCGCGCAGCTACAAGGGAATTCGGCTCATGGGATGCTGCTCTTGATGCTGCTGGATTCAAACGTAAGTACGGGCAGGCCCGCAGGCTCAGGGGGAAGTACAAATCCCAACGGAGACGGCCCAATGGGTAATCCACATAACCCTGACCGCTACGGGGAAACCTGGCCCCAACACAAGATAGATGCCTGTTTGCACGTACTCCAACGAGTAAAACCCCATGTGGTGGTGTCAGGCGGGTACGCTTGGCACTTCATGGCGCCGGTCGGGCACCCAGAGTACAAGCACGGGCATGACCACAAGGACATCGACATCTACGTCCCCAAACACCAGGTCAGCACCGTCATCAGTCTGCTCCTGGGACTCGGGCTCCGCAAGGTCACAACCAAGTACGACCGGCTCGACAACCCGGAGGAATTCCGGCGCTACGAGAAGGTGGTCGAGGACGGTGAGCACCCACCCTTCCGCATCACCATTGACTTCTTCGTGGAGAAGGCCCCGCTGCCAACCACCGAGATCAACGGCTGGTCCGTGGTCGAGCCCGGAACCTTGCTGGGCTTCTACACGCAGGGGCACCACGGCAGCTCTGAATGCTTCGCCGTTCAGGCCGCCCGCAAGCTCCTGGACAAAGGCATTGACCCCGTGTTGCGGCCGGAGCTCGTGGAGATACCGGAAAGGAGCGGACCGTGAGGATTGTGGTTGCTGACATCCCCGCCGGGTACGAGGACAGGTACCCGTTCCAGAACGGCGAGACGGTATTGCTTCTCGGAGAGATAGAGAACATGCCCGGCCATATCGCTGTCGTGACCCGGGATGGCAAAGTCCACTTCGGATACCACAACGACACCTTCCGAGAGCCCACAGAGGACGAGATGTGAAAAACCACTCGATCGAAACCCCAACAGGAGGAACCCGATGAAGGTAACGCTCGCCAGAGACGTAGAAGCAGCCCGAAACAAGACATACCAGGACCCGTTCAAGGCAATGGTGACATGCCCCCATTGCGGCAAAGAAGCCCCGTTGGCTTTTGTAGCTCACGAGGGGCTTGACGAAGATGACCGTGACACGTCACGTGACGCCGTCTGTAGTCTCTACAAAACGACCGGACAAAGAGGGGATGGCCTCTGGCTCCATGATTGGTGTGCCGTGGCCGTCTATTTCTGCCGTGGCTGCCTCAAACCGCTTGCCGACTACAACCAGGGCTGAAGGGCATGAAAAAGCTACGAGACTATGCACGGGACGGCCTACGAGCGGACTGTGGCGTAGATGTCATCACGGCAACGGAGCTCAAAGCCAACCTTGGGGAATGCCTCACACTAACCCAACTTGGGAAGTCGTACTGTATCAAGCGTAAAGGCCAGATCATGGGTTTTCTGGTCTCGGAAAGAGATGCCGACGTCACACATGAAGTCCTGACAGACGGCACCTGTGCCACGATTTCGGAAGCAAAATAGTATGGACGTCATCTTCGACATGGAAACCGGCGACCCGGACGACTTCATGTCCCTCGCCCTGCTCTGCGGCCACCCCCGGGTGAACATCATCGCAGTGACGGTGACGCCTGGGACCCCGCACCAGATCGGTGTCGTCCGCTACTGCCTGGACCGATTCGGGTTGGACATTCCCGTGGGGGCGTTCAACATCGACCACCGGAAGGCTCGGGGCACCCCAGATGAACGCTACGTCAAGTGCGTCTCGGAGTGGCACTACCGGACTTTCGGGGACATCCCTCCGAGCAAAGACGCCAGTGATGGCGGGGATATCTTGTACGACGAGTTCTATCCAGACGTCACCTTGATCACGGGAGGACCCCTCAAGAATGTGGGATCTCTGCTCGATATCTGGGAAAGAACTTGCTCTAATCGGCCAAACAAACTCGGTCCCCTGGTAGCCCAAGGCGGGTTCGCCGGAGAGGGTGTCGTCCCACCCGACAAGCAACTCCCAAAATTCAAGGGCATGGTGACCTGCCCAACGTACAACCTCAATGGTGACCCGAAGTCCGCCCAGAAGGTGCTCGACAGCCCCTTGTTTGCCAGCAAACACTTCGTCTCGAAGAACGTGTGCCACGGTGTCGTGTACGACCGGGAGATGCACGAACAGGTCAAGGCCGTCCCCAACCCCCACCTGGGGCTCCAAATCATCATGGAGGGGATGGAGAACTACCTCCGGCGCCATCCCAAGGGCAAGAAGTTCCACGACCCCCTGGCTGTCTGTTGCGCCATCAACCCGAGCATCGGCACATGGGCCGAAGTCGAGTTGTACCGAGAACGGGGTCAGTGGGGTTCCCGGCTGAAACCCGGCTCCGGGACTTGGATCATCGTGGACTACGACCGGGACAAGTTCATCAAGACGCTCACCGAGACGGGGGACGCCCATGCTTGACCACATGACCGACGAGCAGTGCCGCAAGGGGTTCCACGGGATTCTGAAGGCCCTTGAAACGGTCGAGCCGAAGGATCTCCGGGGACTCCGGTTCAACGCCCAGTTCCACCTGAACTTCACGGACAAGCAACGGGCCGAGTGGAAAAGCCAGACCGAACACCGGATGTGCGGGTGCTGGCTGATGAGCAACGGGGATGCAAAGGTGTCCTGTTCCTGCAAGGGCACCTACATGATGCTGCCCGAACCGGAGGACGAGACATGAGATTCGAGCCCGGATTCGTCTACCTGGTCATCGGGCCAACCGAAGTCAACTTGGCCGATGACTCGGGTGTCCTGGTCATCGACGGGTTTGGGGGCGGCTGGATGACCCCCACCCTCATCCGGCGCCGTGTCGATGAGTACCGGCAAATGGCCGACGCCAAGGACATCACCGTCGTTCTCGTGACCACCTGCCCTGTCGCCATGAACTGCTTCGGCCACGACGACTACGAAGAGGTCTTCGTCAGGGGCAGGTCCCTGCTCGACCTCCATGACGCAGACTGGCTCTGCCACTGCAGCCTGGGGAGCCTGTATCAGCGGGAACGACTGGAGGTGGAGTGATGCCTGACGCCAACAAGTTCGACAAGCTCCGGGAGGTCGGCTACCGAATCCCGGTCATCTGCGGTTTGTGCCTGTCGGGCCAGTTCACGTGCCAGAGCATGTGGGGCCACTGCCGCCGCCACACGTACACACACGGCAAACACACGGGTGAACGGGATCTGGGTGTCCACCGGTATGGTACATGCGAACATGCCCGGCCAGCAGAAGATGCGGCTGTCTGGATTCAATCATACTTGGAGTTTGCGGAATGGTTACGGTCCGAGACCTCGTAGACACCATCGAGGGCATCCAAAAGGTCGCCCGAAACCTTCGAGCCTGTGCATCCTCGAAGCCCGTTGACGGGATGGATCAGCCCACTGTCCTGGCCCAGGCCAACGGGCTCTACGGCCACGCCATGTATCTCGAAAATGCCGCCACAGAGCTCAAAACCCTCATCCCCGACGACGAGGTGCAGGTTCCCACCGACTAGCCTTCCGTCAGGGCTTCGTAGCAGTCCAGGAACATCTTCATCGCCGTCTTGGGTGGCCAAAATCTCAACCGTAGGTGTTCGAGCTCTTCGGGAATGGGTGGCAGCCCCCAGTTCTGGTCCTTAATGGGGCCACACTGGGATTTTTCTACAACCAAGGCCAAGATATCAGCTGCTCGAACCTCCGGCACCGTGTAGAAGTAGGGCTCCAGATTCAAGGCTCGGGCGATGGTTTGGTTGATCATCCGTTCCAGGTCACCCCAGGATATCAGCTGGCCATCTGGCATCTGGGCCTTGATGAATTGCCGGACCGGTGCCTGAATGTCGTGGGTGTAGGCTTCACATGCGTCGTGCATCAACCCGTGCAATGCCTTACCCGAATCGGGCCACAGAATCGAGATGATATTGGCCACCAAGCACGAGTGCTCGGCCACAGTCAGCGGAGCCACCTGGCCCCCGAAACGATACTTGTAAGCTATCCCGTAGGCGATGTCTTCGAGTCTGACATTCTGGGGTTTGGGGCTGATCACACAAAAGCCGACCCCCGAATGAGTCGGGATCCAGCCTTCCCATCGGGGAGGCCGGTGCAGTGGCTTCAAGATGTCTTGGGGACTGATTGACATGTTTGTCTCCGTGGGGCAGATACATACACTACTCTACCGAAGACAAAAACCAGACTAACCAGATTCCAACCGGGTGTTCCAATACAGGTAATCTCGCCAGGCCTGGGGCATATCCTCCCGCCAGGCCAAATCCGGGAAGGGGGTCCCAGGCAACGAGCGGGGACGCACGGGCGCCAGACGGAGCCGCATGTTTGCCTGCTCGGGCGTCCGGTTGCCCTTGCGCTGGTTGCAGCTCACACAGCAGACGACGATGTTCTCCCACTTGGTCGTGCCACCCTGGTTCCGGGGCCTCACGTGGTCGAAGGTGAACTCCGACTGAGAGACCTTGGTCCCGCAATACTGGCAGTTGTGAACCGCTAACCCGTTGGCAATGTAGCTGTGACTATCTGCCACCTCAATATTGAACACCTCAACCGACGTGGGCGCCGGGTTTACGGATAGAACCTTACGGAAAACAAAGTTCTCGTCGCCGTAGATGGTCTTTCTATCGGGGGTATCCTCCACCCCCACCACGTCCTTCATGAACCGAGAGTAGTTTCTGGCATTGAGGACAAGCCCCCAAGCAACCTTCCGGTGCGGGCGGCGCACGACCTGAACAGTTGGGTAAATACCCAACCCCCACAACATGGACTGGGCTTGGAAAACTAAATCGTCCGCGACTAGGTATAGAGATATCCTCCTCAAATCATGGTTGAAATTGCCATCCCCCAAGAACAACCCCCGCAGGTAATCCGGGTAATAGGAGCCCAGTAGTTCCCATGGGGTTCTTTTCTCTTGCTTGCTCCCGCAGAAGTGTCGAAAAATCTCGGATAGCCCTTTGGAGCACACCCTTACGACACACCTGTTGTTTTTGGGGTCGGTGTTCAATGAAGGGTGGAACCCTAAGCGGGTGTAGAAACGGACTACATCTGCCGCTAGGGTATCCTGTTCCTTCAAGTGGAAAGTGAACGTAACCCTCTGTCCCCCAGTGCAGTTTCCTTCTGCGGCAAACAAGCCCAAGATGTAAGCGTGTTCCGCAGACATTTCCAAACGGGTGGGCACCCCTACCTCATGCGGTCTGCGGGACGTATAGACCCGACCGTCCCTGACACGCATCCATCTCCCACGGGAAAGGAACTCCGCAGCATCAAAATCCAGATAAACAGATTTGTCGTATCTCACATTCCTTGGGAACATGAGATACGTTGGAAACTCCTGGATGGGAACCCATTTTCCCCCCGGGGACAAGAAAGGGTGATCCGGTGTGACTTGTGTCTCTATGGCGGATCCCCGGTGGCGAAGAACTAGGACAGGGGACCTCCGGCTCCCCGTCGCCACCACTGTCTGGGGAACCCCAAAAGCGTCAATCACCCGGTCACCCGCTTGGATACGCGAGATATCCTGCTGTGAACCGTTCGCCATCAGTACCCGCGTCCCTGCTGAGAAACAAACACCCTTGTCCCGGAGCCAAACGTTCTTCCGGTTGAACTTCACCCCACGTCGGAACAAGCCGACAACCCGGTGCAGAAATCGGACGACCGATGGCATCGGGAACACCTGAGACGGAGATCGGATGACCCTGTCTTCGTATTCCTCCACGACCGTAGCCCGGCCGCTCACGACCCACGTGATGGCCTTTTTCCAGGACACCCTGTTGATAGGCATAAATCCGTCTGTCAACACCAGCGTATCCATTTTACATCCCTCCGGTGCCCTATAATAACATCGGGTTCTCTCTTTTTTGACAGTGGACAGGAACATTTCAGTCGGGACGGTCAGATTTGAACTGACGACCCACTTGTCTGGCTGGGCGGATTTGAACCGCCGACCCCTACGTCCCCGACGTAGTGCGCTACCAGACTGCGCTACAGCCAGAGTTTATCCCACCTTTCTCGGGCTTCCGAACACACTGTGACCGTAGACATCAAGTGGGAAACGTCATCCCAAGACCACACATAGCAAGTATCCGTATACAGATCGTAGCCAACAATGAAATCGAAGTCTCCTTTCTGGTATCTCTTCCGGCCCCCCTTTTTCGACCCGCTCCGGCGAAGCGACACAACAGGAAGCACTGTACATGTTGTATCAACAACACATTTAACCTGAATTCGATAGATGCCCTTTTTCGGAACATCTACGAGCCAATCAGCCCGGTCTCCATCAAATGGAGACCCGAATGGGATGAGCTGATGGATCACCATCCGCAAGAGCGCTGCTGATTCCGCTACTTTTGCTTTCTCATTGGATGTGAACCGCTTCCCCCGGGCTATCCGATGAAGAGCAGATTCCTGACCTCGGTCTTTCTTCGGAAGTCCTCCAGGGCGCCTCCCCCGAAGTCTTGCCTTCCGTTCTTCCCCGGTCAGGGGGTATCCCTGGAGCCACGCTGAAAGTGATCCTTTCGAGGCCCCGGTCTGTTGGTGTATCTCTCGAATGGACAACCGTCCCTTGACTCGAAGACGGACACATTCGGCTTTCAACTCTGGTTTGGCTGCTGGCATTTGAACCCCCTTGGACAGTATTTGAACCTATCCGGGTTCAGATGTCAAGCTGCCAGACTGCGCTACGCCCCGATTATGGTAACGGCGTCTCCAAAACCCTCTTTCGTCTTTCTTCCCAGGTCTCGATTCGTACGAACGTGAAGATGAGGCTGTCGAGGGCAACCTCGACAGCCTCCACGGTATAACCAATCAACCCCGTGATGTCCATGTCCGGTTCAACCTCAGCACCTTGGGCCGGGACACCATCGTATTCGTCCTCG
>Ga0075115_10001010_pt1 | contig 14001 bp, 25 predicted proteins | sample AntAceMetag02UKH_FD_69785 | JGI IMG/M metagenome (GOLD analysis project Ga0075115, IMG submission 69785) | Saline lake microbial communities from Ace Lake, Antarctica - Antarctic Ace Lake Metagenome 02UKH | ecosystem: Environmental > Aquatic > Non-marine Saline and Alkaline > Saline | place... | reverse complement strand
CTCTGCTTGCTCTGCTTGCTCTGTAACATCCGGGTCGCGTGGTGGGCTGTGGCGTGTTTGGTTGGGTTGGCGCTGGCGGTGCTGTGGTGGCTGAATCGGTGTTTTGGCCGGGGTTGTGGAAATAAACGGGGTCTGGGATGGCCGACGTTGGGTTGTTTGGGGTTGGGGCTGTGCGTGTGGTGGGGGTAAATCGGGGTTTGGGTGCTGCGCTGGGTTCCGGGCGTCCGGTCGGCTCCGGGTTCCGGGTTCGGGTTAGCGGCTGGTTATCCGGGTGTGGGTGCTGGTCTGGTTTCTGCCGTGGCTGGGGCTGGGGCTGGGCTGGCGCTATGCGGCGGTTTCCGGGGGTGTGCTGGTGTGGGCTGCGGTGCGTTCGTCGAACGTCGGGCATCGTGTGGGGTTGTTTTCTGGTGGTTTGGGGTTAAAACGGGGAAATGCTGGGTTTAGGGCATTCCGGGTGTCTGGGTGTCCGGGCGGTCTGGTCTGGTGCTGGTTGCGCTGGGCGCTCCGGGTTCCGGTGCGGCTGCGTGGTGCGGCGGTCTTGCTCTCGCCTATACAAGAAGGGGGGCGCTGGTTTTGGGCTGGTGCTTGGGCTGCTCCGGTGCGGCTCCGGTGCGGCTGCTTCTGGGCGCTGGGTGTGGTGTGCTGAATTTTGTTTGCGAATTGTGGTTTACGTTTTCTGGCTGTGGTGTATGTATTCAATGTCGGGGCGCTCGGTTCCGGTCGGTGGTTCTGGCCGGGGCGCTCCGGGTTGGAAGGGGGTGTGGTATGGCGAACGGTTCAAATCCTGTTTCGGTAATAATGGCTGCTCGGCGTGGCAGCGCTGCTCGGTGCGATGCGCGTCGGGCGGCTGCAATTGCGTCGGCTGCTCCGGCTCCGTCCTATGTGCGGCTGCTTGAAGCGCTGACCAAGCTCGACCACGTCTTGGGGTTCGCTGCGAATGATGCCGGGGCTGCGTATGGTCTGGCGTCTACGGTGCAGGTCTTGACGGGTCTGCGTCGGGTGCAGGACAGGGTGGCTGGGCTGCTGGGCGATGTCCGGTCTATGGCGGCGGCGGTTGAAAAAGGGGAGGACTGAATTATGGCTCGGTATGAAATTGCGAATGGCACGTTGGCGGTGCGTAATCGGGCGGCTGCTCGGCGGCTGGTCAATCCGGCGCGTGATGGCGAGTTGGCGGCGCGTTGCGAGGTGGAAGTGCGAGGGGCGGTGGCGCAGATTTCGTCGGCTGCGCTGGTCTATATGGCTGGTCACGGTGGGATGTGTCGGGCGCTGGCGCGTGATGTGCTGCTGGTGCGTGGCATTGCTCCTGATGGCAATTATGTGGGCAAGGCGGCTGCGCGTCGGGTGTGGTCGGGTGGGTAGGTGGTGCGGTGTTCGGGGGCGCTTTGTTCCGGCTGGCTGTCGCTGGCTGGGGCGCTCCAAAACATGGGGGTGCGTATGCGACCGGGAAATTCTGTCAGTGTGTCACGGCTGTGGCGTGAAATGGGCGAGGTGCTGTTGAAGGACGAGTTTACGGCTCCGTTGGCTGAGGCTGCGGTGGCTAGGTTCATCCGGGATGGGCTGCTTTCTGAATCCGGGCTGCGCGTGGCGCTGGCTGGTCTGCGCGTGGCGGCTGGTGTTCGGGGTGCCGAAAAGAATTTGTCGAATGTTGGTTGATTAAATTTGGGTGGTGTGTATGTCTTAAGTGTCAGGTTGGTGTGTGTGTTGGAAAACTCTTAACCGGAGGTTGTCATGGGTCAGGTTGTTAAATGGTCGAAAATTAAATCCTTCTTCAATGGGAAGTGTTCGGTGTGTGGCCGGACGCTGGCCAAGGGGGACGAGGGCTGGTACTGCCGTTCGGCGGTGCGTGGCAAGCGTCTGCGGTGTCCGTCCTGTAAGGACGCGCTGCTGGCCGAATCTGATATTTTTGTGCGTCCGAAACCCGACCGGGGCGCTCCGGCTCCTTCGGCTGAGGCCAAGGGTGGCGAGGGTGCTGGGTCGGGTACTGGTTCCGGCTCCGGGGGCGAGGGCGCTCCGGGTGCTGGTGGCGAATCTCCGGTTCCGGGGTCGGGCGCTGATGGCAGCGCTCCGGCTCCGGGTTCGCCTGATTCTGGCGAGGGCGAGGGTTCCGGGGAAGGCGAAGGCGCTGGGGGCGGCGCTGGGGAATTCCCAGATCCGGGGTCTGGTGCTGGTGCCGAAGGCGAAGCTGAATCTCCGGCTCCGGCTCCGTCCGGCGCTGATGTCGAGGCGGCTATCGAAAAGGCGGTGAAAAAGGCCGTGGCTAAGGCGCTCAAAAAAGCGGTGCTGCCGAAGCGCATCGAGGTCGTGGTTCCGGGGCGTCCGGCTGTCGATGCCACAGGCCAGCATAAATCCTTCACGGAATTGCTCCATCTCTTGGCGCTCCGTCAGCACGTCTGGCTGTGTGGGCCTGCTGGCTCCGGGAAAACTGAGGCGGCGCGTACGGCTGCTGAAAAGCTGGGGCTGGCGTTCTATGCTCAGTCGGTGTGTGAGCAAACTTCCTTGTTTCATATGCTCGGCAATCGTACTCCGACGGGCGAATATTCCCGGTCGTTATTCCGGGAGGCGTTCGAACATGGCGGCGTGTTCCTGCTCGATGAAATTGATGCTGGGAATTCCAATGTGCTGACGGTGCTGAATGCCGGGGTGCGTATCAAGAACGGGCGTCCGGGGCTGATGGCTTTCCCGGATGGCATGGTGGTGGAGCATCCTGATTTTGTGGTGTGTGCTGCCGGGAATACGGTTGGCCGGGGTGCTAATCGGGTGTACGTCGGTCGGAATCCAATCGATGGCGCTACTATCAATCGGTTCGCGTTCATGGATTGGGATTATGACGAGGGCTGGGAACGGTCGCTGGTGTCGAACGGTGCGTGGTGCGATCGGGTTCAGGCGCTCCGGGCGGCGGTTACGAAGCTGGGCATCCGTCATATCGTTTCTCCTCGCGCTACCATCGCTGGCGAACGGCTGCTGGCGTCCGGGCTGGCGCAGGATCGTGTCGAGGAGTTGGTTGTGTGGCAGGGGCTGGACGCTGCGTCGGTCGGGCGTGTGAAAGCTGAGGTCGCTTAATGAAAAACGTAATCGAATATTCCAAAAGTCGGCGTGTGTATCTGTACGACGATTGGCCGGAATTCGTGGCCGGGGCGGTCGCTGGTGTCGACGCCAAGGCGGAGTCCCATTCTCATCGTTCGCGTGAGTCATGGGACTATGGCGTTGGCTGGTCGGGGGCGGTGAAGCTGGCGGAGCGTGGCTGGCCGGAAGGCTTGGCGAAGGTGCGTGAGATCGCGGCGTCCATCGACGATTCCGTGGTTGGGCAGGTCAAGCGCTCGGTGCTGGTGTACGACGTGGCTGGTGAGGCTTACGATTTGGGGCGCTTGGCGGATGGCGATCCCGAATGCGCGTTGACGTTCCGGCGCCAAATGGTTACTGGCCGTACGGCTCGTCTGGTGGTGTCCGGCTCGGCGGCGTGTAGTGTTTCGTCTGATGAATTCTATCGGCGTGGCTCGGCGGTCATCGCGTTGATCGATGCGTTTGAATATGCCGGGGTGCGTTGCGAGGTTGTCTACGGGGCGCAAACTACGCAATCCGGGAACCATACCGGGTACGGCGTGGTCTTGAAGAGGCCGGAAGATTCTCTCAATATGGATATCATGGCGTTCGCTCTCTCCCATCCGGCCTGTATGCGGCGGCTGGGGTTCGGGCTGTGGGAGTCTGAGGATAATGCGTGGCGGGATAAGGGTGGCTTCGGGCGGCATGGTCACGGTGGCTATGGCGCTCCGGAAGCGTATCGGCTTCCAGAGGACGAGGGCATCGAGGTCGGTGTGCCGTCGTTCCAAGGTGGGGCGTGGCGGTCGGACGAGGCTATGTTGAAGTGGGTGCAGGGTCAGGTTGGCGAGTTGGTTACCTTTGAAGGGGGGAACGAGGGATGAAAAAGAAACGTAAAAAGTTTCAGGCGGTTGTGGTGCGGTTCAAGGACGGGCGTGTGTTCAAGCGGTTCAGCTCGGTGCTGGCGCTTGGGCTGTGGCTGTTCTCGAAGCGTGGGTTTGGTGGTCGGCGGCTGAAACGGTCGGCGGCTGAACTGAGGGCGCTTCGTCAGTTGCGCTTGTCTTTCACGCTGGTGCGTCGGGCATCGGATGCGTACGTGTCGTACGTGATGGGTTGCTCCCGCATCCGTCCGGCTCGGCGGTGACGGTGTTCGGGTATGTGTCCGGGTCAGATTGTTGGCGTGGTTAAATCCAAATTATAAAAGGGGGGCTGTGTTATGCAGGTTACTGTAAATAAAGAAAAGAACACGCTGGTGCTGGGTATTGGTGAGTCAGATGAGGGTCGGGCGAAGCATCAGGGCAGGGTATTCGTTAAGGCGATGAAGTCGGTGCTGGTTTATACTAAGAATTGTGAGGCCAAGGCTGTGTTGTTCAAACGGGATATTGCCATTATCGGCTTGATGGTATCGTTCGAGATGCCGAAGGACGTGGCGTCCTGCGTCATCGAAGCGCTGGTTGACTTCGGGGCGCTGTCGGAAAAGGACGGCCTTCTGTCCTCGGTGAAGGGCATGGATGGTTTCAATGCAGGGGAAGGCAAGCTGGTGGGCAAGATCAATCTGAATTGAAGGGGTGTGTGTTATGGCGTCTTGCAAAACGGATTCATTGGTCGAGGTCATGAAGTTCTTTAATCGTCATGGCAGCGTCAAGCCTCCGAAGGGCTGGAAGTATCGCAGCTCGACCGATCTGGTGCTGGCGCTGGGACGGTTATGGAGTACGAGTGCGTCGGAGATTGTCGTTCCGAAGGGCAGGGATAAGGAGTGCTTCGGGAATGCGGCGCGCTTGGCGTGGGATGATTCGGCGTTGACCTATGTTGAGGGGTTTGCGTTGGCGATGGGCATCCCGATGGCTCATGCTTGGGTGGTTGATGATTTTGGTCGGGTGATTGAAACTACGTGGCGGGAGAAGGGTATCGAGTATTTAGGCGTGGCGTTTCGCACGAAGTATTTATCGCGGGTGGTGTGTACGAAAAAGACGTTCGGCTTAATACCGGAAATCCCGGAAAAGAAATTCAATCCGTATCGGGACGGGTATCCTGCCGGGGCGCTGGTTAAAAGAAAGGAAGGTGTGTGATGGCGAATGGTAAATTTCTATTGGGGCAGGTTGTTACTACTCCGGGTGCGTTGAAGGTATTGGTTCGTACCGGAGCGCTTGATAATGCTGTGGATGAGTTGACCCGCGTCCGGGATGCGGTGGCTAACATCACGTGATTGGGGGTATGATGAACAGACGTAATGTACATAAGGCGTGGAATGATGCCTACCTGCGGTACCTTGGCAATCGCTGGGGGTTTACCTACATCAGGCATTGGCCGCGCATCGAACGGTGCTTCAGTGGTCGGGACGCCGACGGCCTAAACAAGTTCCGGCATCTGGTGTCGCATCTCCGTCGGCGTCCACGCATCGGCATCAAGGCTGAGTATCCGGCTGAATGGGGCGAGGTTCAGATCAGCTCGCTCCACAGGGGCGAGTGGTGAACGTCGTCCTTGCACCTGCATTCAAGGGCGAATGAGCTGTCGGGCGATGTCATCTTGTCGATGGTCTGCCGGTACCAGATTATCTTCTCCGGTTTCAGGACGTTAACGGCAAGTCGAACCATGCCATGGTAGTATCGTTCATGGTATTTCCATCCATCGACACCAGTTTCCGTGACCCATATCTCTTTTTTGTACTGAGCTTCTTTGTTCCATGCCTTCAGATTGTCGGCCAGACTTATCATCTGGCGTCGCTTCGAGAAGCTGTCACCGTAAATATGAATGGCAGATATATCGGTGGTGGTGTAGAGGATGAGGTTTTTCAGGATTTTGGTATTCGTTACTCCTCTCCACGCATCGAATGATCGCTCGTCAATGCTGTTATACGGAGCCATCGAAATGACCTTGACGCCGGGGATGTTCTGGTGAATCCAGTCGGAGTATGTGTTCGTTCTGATAACGAGTTCCTCCAGCGAGCCTATCTGCTGGCCGGGGTACTGCATGTGTGGCAGTTCGTTGAACAGTTCTATGTGCTTGATGAATGGCATCTCAGTCTTGATGGAGTTGAGACAGTTCATCATAGCGCTGTTATTATCGAATTGGTCGAGCAGGGCGATGGTTTCGATGCCGCATAGGTTTGCGTTCATGGCAGATTGTTTGAAAGCTTGGTATCCGTCCCGACGATACGGCATTCGCATGAAGGGATGATCTCCAAACAGACCTGCCATGTCTACGAATTGTTGCTGCTTGGTGTATTCTCCGCAGAACAGGCCGGAGCCATCGATTCGTTCATTGTGTCCACCGAAGATTACCGCCTTGATTAATTTAAGAATTGCCATCATTGGGTGCTTCCTCTTTTTTATTCTCGATGCCGTATTCTTTATCGATCTCTGCGTGAGCCTGTAGCAGAGTCGTCCCGCAGGTTCCAACGTTTTGCGTCCCGTCTTTCCACCACGCATACATGGTGACGCCGTCCTTTAATCCTTGGATGTATTCCCTGCTTGCTGCTGCCATTCGGTTACCTCTTGTTTCTGTTCGGACCATTGCCGTTGTAAAGGCGTTTCTTACCACACGCTCCGTTGCCGCCGCGACCTTTGCGCCTACCGCGTCCACGACCTTTTGGTGTTCGTCTTGCCATGATCATTGCCTCCTTCTAATTTCAATTACAGTTTCCTCTTGGTCGTCCTTACCGATTTTGATTTGTTCTTTGCTGACCTGTCCAATTTCTTTCGTACTATCATCGCGTAATATTCCTGCAGAAACAAGGCCATCTGTGCAGTATTTTGTACAGGCTCCGTCTGGGTCAGCGAGTCGGTGGCGCTTTTCGCGGAAATGGATATCAACTTGTCCGTCAAATCCCTGAGCTTTTTGCGCTGCCAAGGGTTGATTGCCAGTATGCGGTTCCAAGTGGGCAGCCTTGCTGGGAATTTTACGGCCAGCAAGAGCTTCCCTTGCCTGTTGTTGATATCGGATGGGTAGGTCATCGATCTTCATTGTGGTTTGATAATGTATCCGGGCTTCGAGAAATCCTGAAACGGAGTACCCGGAGTTGTCGGGGCGGCGAACGCTGTTCCGTCGCTTCTCCTCGTTACTATCAGTCCGGGCTTGGTGAAGTCCTGAAATGGAGTACCGGGGGTTGTCGGGGCAATATACAATGTGGATGCTGGTGCCGCTTTCAGCAGAGGCATGGTCGTCATACCGTCCTGCGCCGTGGCGATGGCAGAGATTGACGCCATGATTACTATGGCGAAGATTGTTTTCATTCTGCTTTCTCCTTTCGAATTACGCTAAGGCGCCAGCCGTAAGATTTCGGTATGTGTTGCTATATTTGGTTGCAACCTTCATCCTCTTTCTCCACCGGCTGGCACCCTTTTGCATATCCCCTCGTAGGGATGTTATTTATTTCTGTATTTCAACCGAGCGGTCGTACAACCCCTTGACGTTGTTAAGCAGGGCTGTTGCTTTAGCGTTCGTCAGCTTATCAAGCGTGTCGAACTTTGTCAATATGCCATCGGCGCGAAGCACGTTCAGCAATTTGACTTCTGTGCCGCCGAAGTCCTCTACGAATGATGCGACCAGCTTGTCCGTGGAAGACAGTTCTGCGCCGGACGATGCTTTGTCTTCCGCCGTAGTCAACTTCGTGGTGGCTGTTTTCTTTCCTTCCGGTGGATTCTTCTTCGTTTCCGTCGGCATGGTTATGGCAGCCTTGGGGAATGCCTCGTCCACCGTGGTGTCACCGTCCTTGATGGCGGTTTTGATGCCGGTCAGGGTTTCCATTTCCTTCATCCCAACATCGTCAATACCTGTGATACCGAGGGATTTCCAAACACGTTCTTGGTCAACTCCTACTTTGTTGATCCAATCAAGGATCAAGGCGCGCCGCTTGCCGAGTGTGGCGGTTGTGCCGATAGCGGTTGTCCGGGCGGCTTCTTCCATGGCCTTGCATAGCGCTCCGGGTACGACTTGGAACGTGGCATCCCGCCGAGCCTTGGCAAGCGCGGCTTTGGCTACTACCATTCGCATACGTTCGCTGTATGGGCGCCCATCACTTGTAACCGTGGATTCCACAACCTCAGCCGATGATGCGAAGTTGCTCTCCAAGTCATGCGCCATTCCGCGCGCTTTGACAAAGCGTTCGTTCTGCTCGACAAGGATTGCCCCAACGCGCAGGTTGCCATAACACGCTCCGACGATTTCGGCCATGCGGATTGACTTGCCTTCGGCAAATTCTACTTGCCCACCCTTTTTGCCGACTGGTCGACGGTATATGCATGATTGCGCCGTTTCTTCATCCAGCGTAACCATCTCCATTGCGCGTTTTTTGAACGCCGTCATGCTGCGCGGGTACTGGTGTGCTGTTGCTACCTGCACATCAATGGTCGCGTGTTCGATGCGCTCCAATGCCGTTGCGTTGACCACTTCTGGTCCTACGATTTCCGTTCCATTTTCTGCTGTCATAAATAACTACTCCCTTTTCACCGCGTTTACTATCTCTACCTTTCTACCTCGTTACTGGCTCGAACGTGATACCCGGTATCTCCGTATCGGGATTCGCTGCCTTTGTCCTTTCCATGTTGGTCGTTTTGATTTCTACGAAACCGCGCAGGGCGTCCTGCTTGGCCAAGGCTTTGTAGAACACGTCGTAATCAACCGACTTCACCTTCCATACCGTTGACTTACGCATGCCTGTCTTGGCTGCTTGAACGTGTATTGTGGGTGCTATGATGCTTGCCGCTACCTCGGACTTGGCTTCTGCCTTGACGTTGGCTGCTGCCGCCTTACGGTCTGCTGCGTGGGCCGCTGCTTCCAGCCTTGCACGTTCCGCGCCTTGAGCCTCTGCCGCAGCACGTCGGGCATCCTCGGCGTCACGTTGGGCTTTGGCTTCGATATCTCGCTGGCGCTGGACCTCGGCTTCATGCTTCGCAGTTTCCCTCGCCACCTTCGCGTCGATCTCGGCCTGTGCCTTGCGCTGGATTTCGTCGGCCTTCTTCTTTTCGTCGGCTTCCCAATCAAGCACCGGCTGGCGGATTGTCTTTCGATACTCCTTCATCGGTTTAACAAACAGCGAACGCACAGCAACTGCCTTGCCATGAAGCTGGTCCAGACCACGGATGATCTTTGACAGCACGTCGTTGCCTTCTACCAGTTTAAGGTCGGCGGCGATCTCCTTATCAACTTGGGCGGCATCATCGGCACCGGCCTGATTAACTACCCTGAGTGTCCCGGCAAGTTGCTCATACCTCGCCATGCGCTCGGCTACCGGCGTGAGCGTCCGTATCAATTCCTCCCGGATCGGATTCGGTACAGCTACTGCATTAGTAGCCTTGACCAGCTCATTTACTTGAACCAACTCTACCGCTAACTCTGCCTGTTCTTTTTCCATCTGTCGTTACCTCCTTTTTGTTGTTAGTATATAACCCATGTTAACCCTATAAATGTAACACCAACCGAATGCGGCCATGCCCAATCCACGCGTATGGGTTCCCTTATATTTTTCATCCAACAGTGCCGCAACCCCCAGCGCCAAACGTGAGTGAACCAGACATGACGTGGCTTTGCCTTCATTGCGGTATTCATGCCACTCCAATATCCATGCCCCCATTGTTTGCTCATATCATTCCTTTTAGTTCTCCAACCCTAACCGTTGCCGAATACCACATACTGACCGTAGCGCCAAGAACTCTTGCTTTCTCCTTTCTACTCTGAACATTTTCCCGGCCTTGTATCTCCCATTCTCCTGCAAGGCAACGATCAGCCCCCACTTGGCTTTGGGTCGCTCAATCGCATACCCGCCCACTTGAATTTCAGCGACTTCCGACAGCGCTGACTTCCAATCAATTATTGTATCGCGCTTTTTGGTCAGGCCATGCATGTCCATCGTTCCACCGAATCGATACGTTGTGCTGTATATTGGCTGCTCAACTTCCAGCACCTTGATATCGTTCTCCTTGAAGAACAGGCGACAGGCGGCTACCTGTCCGGCAATGCGCTGGTCGAACTCGAATGTCTTGTTCCGGGCGATCAGCGCGGCGCAAGCATGAACGGCTTGGCCACGCTCCAGATACCAATCCGATGCATGCCAGATTTTTTCCCCTAATGTCGCCATTAAGATTTGCGTGACAGAAGAAACTATCCGCCCTGATATCCGATAAGTATGAGTATCAGGATCGAACGAGTTGTCGGGCTGTTTATTCATAGTTTCTTCTCTGAACGCCTTATATGCCCAATGTATTCATGCCAGTTCCGGGTGCTTCCTTTCGTCGATTTCTTCTTCCCTGCATACTTGGCATAATCCGCGGTGCAGCTCTGTTGCCGGTACCTCGTCCCCGCAGTTTTCGCACAGCATCATCTTGGTTTTGTTTGGACGTTTGCTTTCACTCCATTCCAAGATACGTTGATTTTTTTTATGTACATGTTTCACTATTTGTCTCACTATTTTAGCATCCTTTTTACGAACAACCCATTGATCTCTGGCGCCCGTTCTTCTGCAAATCTGGCGAGGCGCGATGTGTAGTTGTTGTTGATCAGGTAGTCCTCGTTCTCGGAGCGCCTGATCGCATAGAACCAGCGCAACCGTTCGCATATCGCCTTAGCACCGAAGTGTTTGAACCCGCGTCGATGTAATCCTATGGCGAGCCTGATGAACCTGTTTGCGACATCGCCACCTGCTGGAGTATGCACCCAAATCGCAAACGTGTCGTCAATCGTCTTTGCGAACAGGTCGGGTTGCTGTGTCATGGTTCTTCTTTTCCTTTGTGGTTGCTGTCGTTTCGTCCGGCTTGGCCACCGTGTCTTTGGTTAACGCACGTACGGCGTTCATGATTCCATCTGCTGTGCATCTCTGTGTCATAGCGTTGTTATCCCTTGTCTTCTTTATCTGTTCGTCGAACAATCGCCATTCGACATGATCTCTAATGCTTGCACCGGTGTCAGCCCTTCAAACTTATAATCAACTTTTCGCATACTGATGTTCCCGAGTCGTTCAACAGGAAATTCTTTAAAATAACTCCGCCCCGGACCTATAGATTTTTTCTTTTCCTTTGGTTTGATCTCTGTCTTTATGCAAGCTGGAGCGATTCTCCGTAAGTGTTCTAATCGCTTTTCAAGCGGACACCATTCCAATTCACATGATAGGCAGTAACATTCCATTCTGGAATTACAACTTGATTTCATATCCCCTCTATAATTACTTCGACCATGCCAGTCCGTATCCCGTCCTCACCCGCCAGCTCCCTCATGGCGCGTGGTGTTAAATCACAGATCACTCCACGGCTGCGTTGGACACTTCCCGGACCGTTGTCTGTCCACGCAACCGTTAACATTGCTCCATTCATTACATTCAGTATTTTTACAAGCCTTCCATCGGGAAAACGTGGCTTGCCATGTTCGTTGGTGATCCACAAGGCACACGTCAGGGCGTTGTCGTCCAAGGGTTGAAGATTTGACATGATCGCCTGACCGGATTCCTTGATGCAACTCTCCCGGTCGTACCAACTTGCCAACCCCTCTCTGGCGATTGAGTTCGTCAAGGTACTTCTCGGTGCGGCGGTTCGCGGCATCGGCAAAGACGAATACTCCGCGCTTGGTATCGCTGCGGTCGGCAGGATGCTTCCGTATGCGAACGCTGCGCTGATGGCGAAGTAGAGAGCTAGCGCGCCTTCGATACAGATCAAACAGATCCATGTTGCTTGTTTCATTCATGTCCTTCCCTTAAAGGATAAGTCACCCAGCCGCGACAGAGCGGTGAAACGCAACAACCAATGGAGCGTGGGTTGATGGTCGTCTGTCGGGCTGGGCTTGATGTGATGGTTGGTTTTCATTGGCCGTTTCACTTGCCATGTTTTCTTATCTGTGGGCATCTTAGCGATTGGGCTGCAACTTGTCAAGCTAAATCGCTAACAATCTTTTACAGGAGTTGCTACTGGTTGAAGTTGCCAGAGATACGACGGAAGATTTATTTGTTCGCGGCCATTTGCGTGGTGATGTTTTCGCGGATGATGTCGCGTATCGCTCCTGCTCTGGCGAGATAACTGGCGCGTTCAAATACCTTCTCGATTCGCTTGATGTCGAGCTTGGTGGGGCTGTTGAAATTCCATGGCATCTTCCTCGCCCATGACAGCGCGAGCTTGCCGCGTGTTCTCAGGAATTGCTCAAACTGCTGGTTGGTCATGTCGTACTTCTTGCCATGGAGCGTGATGGTGGGGCGGGGTGTACCCGGGAACCATTGGTCTTCGGTCTTGGTCTGCGCCCGGTTGAAGTTCCATATCATGCGGTCGATGTTCGTTACGTTTGTGTCGGTCTGCGCCCGGATGGGTGCTACAATGCGCCACGCGATGTCAGATAGGGGCTGGCCGAGCAGGTCGATGTCCTTCCTGATCGGGTTTCCCCAATGGTCATATCGTGGCATCTGCTGGATGGCGGCGATTGGTAGTGCGGACTGTGCGCTACGGACGACGCCCGATTCAAGCAGCCATTCCAACCCTCTGCTTCGTACGCGGGAGTCGCGTATCATCGGGTCGGTGGCGCGGACCGCCTGCTTTAGAATGTTGGGCATCCATGAAGAACCAAAGTTTGAAACCATTTTCACCCATTGCTCAGGGTCTTCGATGCCGCGCATGATGTCACCAATGCCCTGCAGGTAGGTCTTATCGCGGACAAGTGACAGCATCTGCTTGGCATCTTCCCTCGATAACGGCTTGCCGCTTCTAAAGGTGTTCATTCCATCGATGATCAGGGTCAAGGCCGTGGCGAATGGTTCTATCCGGGAGTAACTAAACCAGCGCTTGCCGATGCGTATGGATTGCGGAGGAGTGGCGAAGTACATGAACCGTCTTTCGGACGGGCTTCCCCGTAGCGAACCTGTGATCATCGGCAATTTGTCCCTGTCGTCTGGATCATTCGGGTCGGGCGGTGCCGATAGAGCATAGAGGACAGCGGTGGCCGTCCATGCGAACATCTGTTCAACGGTGTCGCGCATCATCATTTCGCCGCCACGCTCGCCTTTGTACCGCGATTTCACGCCTATGGTTTTCTTGATTTGCTCGAGGCCGATCCGCAATGTGCCGAGCGGGGTCTTTATCAATCCGATCTTGATGATATTCGTCGGCGTGGTGATGAAGGGGAAAACGAATCTGTTTACCCAACCTATCGTCCCGGGCATATTACGCGCTTGGATGAGTTGCGTCCCGATATTCCCTATCTTTGCTTGGAACAGCAACCGGGCGGCTTCCTCGATGGCCATGTTCTTGGCAAGGTTGTCGTTGTTGTTGATGGCCCAATGGATATAATCGGTGCGGTCCTGCCCGGTCATCTTCATTTCATCTGCTATGCGCGTGGCATAGTCAGCAACGAGTGAGTTCTCATATATGGTTTTATACCAATCATCTACCGCCATCAGCAGGCGCTGGGGCCAGCGTATGATCTTGCCCTTCTTACCCTGAATGGCGTATCGACCAGTTAGATCCAGCCCGACGCTCGACTTGGATTGCTCGGTAATAAATGTCTTCATGAACCGCGCATTTGCTTTGTGAAAGTTCGGCCACATCAGGCGGTATGCAGCCTTGATGGATTCAAACGTGGGCGCCCCGGGGACATGGAGGAATGAATTAAAGAACGCTTCGGCAGGACGTTGTACCAACAGCTCCCATGAACCGAACCCAAGGTTACCCCCAAGGTTGACCACGTTGGTCTGGATGCCAGATAGGATAGCGTTGCGCCAGTATTCATAAATCTTATCGCCCATCGAGGTTTTCTCGGCGGCGATTTCCTCTACGAGTTCCATGTACGCGTCGTCGTTCATCAACGCTTCGATTGTCTTGGGGTCGTTCAAATCGAGTTCGGTAATGCCATGGCCGGCAAGCGCCTTGATCGCAGATTTCATGCGGACGCGTTGGTCATTAATGTATTGGGTTACTTCCTCCGGGGTCATGTTCTTCAGCTTGGTTCTCATGCTTGACGGCGGGGACACCATCATCTCGAGCAGGGCGGCGGCGCGTT
>Ga0075115_10001003_pt1 | contig 14053 bp, 21 predicted proteins | sample AntAceMetag02UKH_FD_69785 | JGI IMG/M metagenome (GOLD analysis project Ga0075115, IMG submission 69785) | Saline lake microbial communities from Ace Lake, Antarctica - Antarctic Ace Lake Metagenome 02UKH | ecosystem: Environmental > Aquatic > Non-marine Saline and Alkaline > Saline | place... | reverse complement strand
TAGAGGACTTAAAAGAATTGAGTAAAGCACTTTCAGATGATATAGATAGAATAAATAAGTTTCGAAAGAAGGCAATAACCGAATATGTTAAAAGGATAAATATACTTGAAGGGATGGCTATAGAGAAAGGTATAATAATTCATAATCATAAAACAATCGATTTTCATGGGAGTTATCATCTCATATACTCAGATATTGATAATATGAGATTTGCTCAATATAGTGATGGTGAGACTAAAGCAATCGTGTATCTTACTCTAATTTTGTATAATGCTTTAATGGATTCTTTAATATATATGATTTATAAATTAAGAACGAATATAGAGAATGTAGAATTATTTGAAGCATATGTGATAAATAAAGAAATACAAAAGAATTATGATACATATATTAAATAAATATGTTTACAAAAGAAAACAATTGTAAACAATTGTAATCTATTTTTTTATAATAATTTTAAATCCTTGGTTATTAAATCAATTATTTCTTCTGGTGCTGGACCTATTCCAACTACTGTTAAAGAACCTGGTGGTATTTGAGTGTATCCCGCATCTGCGATTATAGTAACTGGAAGATCTGATTTAACCGCTTCTTTATAATAATCTAAAAGTTTATCTTTTCCTGTAACTCTTAATGCTACCTTTTTCATTTTCATCTAAATCTTTTTGAGTATATACATTTCTATGCTTTTTTCCATTTCTTGAAGAATATCCGGTTTTATACCCACATTTCTTACAAACAAGAGTAACAAATGTTTTACTATTATTCCATGTCGCTCTAAATTCTCTAATAACATACATACAATCTCCACGACACATATAAATTTCTGACCAGTCCTTGATTTTCTCAGAAAAAAGCAAATGTTTAAAATCTTGTTGTTTGCTTAATTTCCATAGTTTATATAAACTCATATTAGATTTGGAATGAATCCAACCTTCTATATCAGTATAAATAATATTAAACTTTCTGTTTAAATCTAATTCATCAATTTTTGGTATTTTAATCATCACTCCTCTTTATATATTTCGTTCCGAATATCACGATTCCAAACATAGATAGCCAAAAACCATCCCAGAAACTTATTGGTCTAAATATACTAATAGCATCTACTAAGATATTGTTCCAATACATTACAAAAATTGAAACAATTACCCAAAGCCCGAAAGATACTACTAAAGAAGCTAAAATAACTAAAATTATATCTCCTAATATACTATCGCTCATTATCTACACATCCATTCCAATACTTTTGTTATATTTTCGTCTAATTTCGCAATCCCTCTAATAAACTCCAATATTTCACTAAGTGCTTTCTTCTCTTCAATACGAGGTAAAACATGATTAGGTTTACCGTTATCACTCACATCTAAATGCAGACTTCCAATATCGTAACTTTTCGATCCTGTTTTAGTATCTTCCATTAATGAAATGTTAACTCCGATATAATAAACTTGCCAATCACCATCATAAATGTCTTTGGGTTCATGAATGTAATTATAGGTTGTGCGTGTAAAAGATTCATCAGAAGTTTCTACTTCCTTATACCATGTGTGATTGAATTCATTACTAATCTTCAATATCTTAGTTTCGAATTCTTCTTTTCTCTCTATATGAGTTTTTTCAATTTTTCGCATTATTCTCAAACCATTTTATTTTTTTAAAACATCCTTATACATCGCCCATAACACATTATTGTAGGGTATTTCTAAATATGTTCCATCGTCACTATCAGAATATACATTATAATTTCTTGGTATATCCACAGTATTAGTAGAAAGAGTTATTCTGGTTACCTTATCAAATGGTAATCCCTGAGCTGGAGTTTCCCCCACTTCAAAACTAATTCGTTTAGGGACAATAGATCTATCATATTCTTTAAGTAATAAAAAATAAATTTCTCTTACCATTATTCTTCGGCCTCCTTCATAACATATTGTGGTTTATTTGATAGTGTTTGATCTACATATAAGAATAAGAGAGTTGGTATAAGATACATTAATATCAAGCATATTACTTGGCCGATACTGAAAAAAACAACATCTATTATCATAAAAAGAATCCAAAATAACAAATAACTACCCCTTAGTGTTATCAATAGTCTATTTATTTTTTTTCTATCATAAACAAGATTGTATTCCTGCATGAGAATATATTATTTTTATTATATTTAAATTCGATTATTAAATAATATGACGAAAGTTTAAATACTCGTTTTACTTCCTATATATTATGGTAGAAATAACTTATCTCAAAATAAAATCAATAACAATCAAAAACGATTATTGGACCAAATGTTCAATTTGTAATAGAGAATTGAAAAAAGGATTAGAGACTGAAGAAGGAATAATGGGTATTAATTGTTACTGTAGAAGAATTGGTTTCCCTAAGATTAAGTCTACTTCAATAAGTATTAGAAAATTACCAGTTGAATTCTTTGAAGGGATTGCTGAAGAATTCATTAAAAAATTAGAATCTTGTGATATGGAACAGTTAATCATAAAAACATTAATACCTAAAGATTGCGAACTAAAATACCCTATTAGAATTCAGAGTTTTTTTCACTTTCAATATTATCCAGAAACAGATAATGAAGAAAGAGGAAGATGGATTAGAGATGGTTTCGTTTGTGATATTGGAAAAATTGCAAGAGAATTGGGTTTTGGGTGGGATATTAGTTCAAGATTAAAAGAAACTAACACTATGAATAAATATTATCATTCTCAGTGTGAAATTTTCAAAAACAATTCATGTGGATTACAAAGTGAAGAATTCTATCAGAAATATAGAATTTAATTAATTTCTTATTTTTATGCTAAAAGTTTAAATACTCATTCTTCTATAATAATATTATACTATAAAAAAAGTGAAAAATAAAATGGTAAATGAAAACAATATATTCGTTCCAGAAATAGAAATTGAGAATTTCAACACCCGTAATTTATCATGCGTAGTTACTAAAATGCAGAAATTACAATTCGAGTTAAAATTGCATTGCTTCAACGATTCAGAAAATGAATCTATTGAGTATGAAACATTATATTAATTTTTTTAATAAAAAAACTTAGTGAAAAATAAAATGGTAAATATCTGGTCAAAAAAGTGGTGTATTAAATGCGATAAAACAACCCCTCATTTAGAGATTGTTAGTGAAATAAATAACAACTATGGGTCAAAAATCTGGAAGTGTAATATCTGTGGAGAGATTAAATCAATCAGTGGGTATCCAGAAACTATAAAATCTTAATAATTAATTCTTTTTTTATTTCTAAATTCAAAAATACATCCAGGAACTATTTTTTCTTCATCGATTTAAACGCTCTTAACCCTCTTATTCTCATTTTACAATACTGTATAAAAAAACCTTAGAATTGAGCAAAATAAAAATAATCTACTCTAAAATAACAACGACATCTTATTTTAAACGAGGTTACACATTTACTACAAATACTACAATGGGTTACACTTGCAAGTGTAACTTTTTTCTCAATTCTCTGAGTCTACACATTCACAGAACTGCGGAAAATGACATTTACTACAAATACTACAACAAAACAAAAAGAATAATATATTAGAGAAATAGTATTGTTAGATCTATATTGTTAGATCTACATAGTATAATGTGTATAATAGAGAATATATGATGTAGTATATGTAGTATTATATTATATTATTAGTATATCTTTATTATTAGTATGTTTTTGGTTCTTAGAATTGATTTTAGACAAAAGTGTGGGTTACATTACATTTTTTTTATTTTGTTTCTTATTTAAATGGATACTACACTTACTACACGGTTTACAGAATTGTCTATGCGATAAGGCTGTTATAATTGAGCAAAATATTTTCGAGTGTTTTGATAGTAAAAAGTATGATGAACTGAAATACTACAATTACTACAGTCGACAAATATTTATGACAGTTTTTGATATATTTTTACAGTATTTTTCAGTATTTTTTGATGTAATTTTTATAAAATTGTGTAATTTTGTGTGAAAGAGATTTGTTTATAAAGAAGTCGATTCTAAGGTTTTTTTGTATGATAATAAAAACACTAATAAATAACAAAAATAATATATCTGTAGTGATCAATAAATGGTTGAAAATTTAAAAATAATTAAAAATTCATTGAACGGTATAATTGACTGTATTTTTATTATGATATTATTATATATTATTTCATCAGCTATACCATATATGATAAGTATTAATTTGCTGACTAATTCAACAGTGCCTTCTATTGCTAATATAATAAATGTTGCACAAATAATTGTATGGGGATGTATTGAAATTATATTAATCAATTTAGTGAATAAATTATAAAAAGGATGAATAAAATGGAAAATATAAAAAAAATACTGCTGAAAAAATTAGAAGATAAGTTCAATATTAATTTTGAGAAAATTGGAGCGAAAGATTCAAAAAATAAAACAGAATACAATTCTTTTATGTCTGATGATAGAACCTGGCTCATATGTGAACCAAATCAACACCTAATACCCGAACCCAAAAGTATAGCATCAATTCGTCTACATATGGTTAGAATGAAAGAGATGTTTGAAATTATCAAATTTTTGGATTTAGGGTGTGAAATATTCGATATTGATATAATAGAGGATAAAAAAGGAGGGAAACTACTCGAATTCGTATTCAACGATGTCAAATTTACTCTTGCTTCCCAATTAGGGGAAAGTAGAATTGGGAAAGAGGATGAAGAAGACGATGAGTGAACGAACAGATATAAAAGAACTCTATGCTAAGAGTTTATTGAAGTGGAAGAATCCAGGTGAAATAGTGTTCGGTCCATGTGCCTTCTGTGTTGAGGCTATCGAATATAGAAGGAGAGAAAAAGTACGGAGGTTTGTACTCTGTAATTTTTGTCAAATCGATAAAACAATTTGTGATATAAGTGGGGGCATAGGTTTGATTAGTGCTTTCCATGGAAAAGGCGATGATTATGGACCAACATTAATGAAGGATATAATGCAGATGGATGAATATAAGGTAATAGTCAAACTTATGGAAGAGAGAAGTAAACCAATAATTTACTCAACGTTTTTAGAAGGTGCAGATGAGTTTGATTCTACTGATTGGAGAACCGCTGAAAATCCAAAATATAAGGTTTTTGTTAACCATTGGAATAATATAATGGTTGGAAAACTAAACTGGAGGATGTTTTATGCAATGCTCTGTATTGATAAGGTGAGAAATTGTATAAATCTCGAGTTTGTTTCGGAGGTTGTTAAGTTTATTGATTGGATGGGTGAAATGGGTTGGGATATACATCCTAATGATTTTAAAATGGATTCCGGGATTATGTATAATGAAAAAAAGAATTTGATGGCAATTATTACACCAATTATTACACCACTGAGGTTTGCAATAAATGAAAAGAGAAAAAAAACAAATAAAATACTGTGAGATATGCGGAAGCGATTTAGAGATAGATAAATCATATACTATATGGAGATGTCTTAAATGTATAAGTGCAATACGTTCATGTAAAGGAAACGAACTAAGGGAGTTCTATGTAAAGTTGTCATTAAGAGCGACTTATTTAACTACAACAGACCCATCAGTTAAATTTAAAACTATACATGAAGTCATGTATTTAGTATGGTTGGGAAAGACCAAACAGATAAAGAAACCCGGTGTGTGTGAACAAATGCTTGGATGTAGAACACAAACATTCAGATTTACACAAAAACAGAAAGAAACCATCGGATATACTTCAGTAATATCAGATAGAGTAGTTATCTATTCAGATATTCGAAATGGTATAATATCTCATATTCTGTATAAATCAGAGAATCTTAACGTCAAGGTCCCTGATGAATTGATTGTTAGATATCATCAAAGAGACTACACTATACAAAAAGGATTAAATATTAAAACTCTCAGTTGTCCACCATCTATTCCACAATTAATGACAAAAGCACTCACTAAACCAAATCTAAAGAAATTTGCATTGAATTGTGCATTTTGGGCGAAAGTCTATGCTGATGAATATGATGAGGCAGATAAAGACGAATTGGCGGAAGATACGTTTGATTTCGCAATTAGTGATGGGTTTTTTAACCATATTGATGATATTACAGAGAATGTTATTTTACTTGTCCCTATTGAGTTAGAGAGAGAAGAAAGAAAAAGACAAAGTTTATTGTTACTTAAATTATACAAGAGTCAAAAACGGAGTGAAGTGAAATGAGCGACTCCGCACCCTCATTAATGATATACATGAAGCACCTATATCTATGACGTTTGATGAATTGCTTGGAGAAGATGAAAAATGAGCGAAGAGAGAAAATGTGATGATAAATGTCCAATCAATAAAAAGAGTATGTTGGGTTCTCTTATATGTCCTAACTGTAATATCATGTATGATATAAAAGGATTAAAAGGTGATCAATTCATTAAACGGAGTTATTTAGATGAAGCGTATGATAAGGCAACGGATCGGATTGCCGAACTGGAAGCCAAATTAGAAGAGTCTCTCTCTGGAACGGGAAATCTATGTTATGAATGTAGTGAACATATTAAGAGTGTGAGATTGGAAGAAGAGAATCAAAGATTACAACTCAAGATTAGACAACATAAATACAGATTAAAGACAATAAAGAACGTATGTGAGGGTGATGATTAATGAACTCAGAAGAAGAACTTAACCATAGTCTAACTCAAATGATTGTTGGTATTGTGTTTTTTGTGTGTGTTTCGATGGCTATAGCAATAGGGATTGTATTTTTTACAGAAATAGGACAATCAGAGAGTAGATTTTGGACATTTCTATATATCATTTTTATAGTAATTGGATTTGGTGTATTAACAGTTAATACTATTATATCATTATTAGAGGAAGTTGAAGATGAAAAAGAAAAAGAAGAAGAATAAAAAAATGATTTGCCCAGGTTGTAGGGAAAAAGATTGTTTGTTTATAAGAGGGATTAGAATAGGTAATATCGCTTTAACTTATCGTGAATGTGTTTACTGTGATACTATAGTTCATTAACTGGAATACCTTCATTCCACCATTTATTACCTAAAGATGGTCTTTTTCTTTTTCTTTTTTTAGTAATATCAACAATATGTTGAACTCTCTCCTCTTCATCCATTTTTTCGTATTTATAGAAAAAGAAATGCCAAAATGCTGCTCTAAAGAGATCAGCTTTTGAATTAAAATGTTTCTTTTGTAATGATTCCATTCGCTTTCTCCGTTTAGATCCGATATTTATTGTGAGATAGGTTGATTTTTTTTCAGGTTCATATTCATTCATTATTTTAGAATTTTCTATTTTATCCATAAAAACATCTAAAATCTCACACATGATTCGGGATCGATTTTGTTCTTCTGGATTTTTCTCATTCTCAATAATATTCAAAACACTATCTCTTAATTTAAGAGACCAAATATTTTGGTCTTCAATACCTTCCCCCTTCTCATATTTTCTATTTTTTCCTTGTCCCATATATTTTCACATTTTTTAATAATTACTTTTATATTATTTTTGTTATATATAAATTATTTTGAGAAAGATTTATTAATTCTCTCTCTATATTATATTTATAGTTAAAAAAAAGGTATAAAAAAATGGCATACGAAAAAATAAAAAATGCAATCTCACAAATGTGCTCCGTTTGTGATGGTGCAATTAGTAAAGACAACGTGGGCTTCCGTAAAGGAGATTCATATAAGGGGCATTATCTATTATGGTGTATTGATAATGAACAATTCACTTATTATCATGCTATAACTGCATACAAACTTCTCTTTCCACTCTATAAGAATCAGTTAGTAAAGGTTCATGGAATTAATTATATTGAATTTCCAGAGAATGAAAACAACGAACCAGAAAGAAGAATGTCTATTAACAAAGAAGATCTCGATATGATTAAATCTTGGAACCAAGCGAGAGATATTGAACGAGTTTATTATAAGAATCAATATAGAAAACTCTCGGTTGAATCAATTGATGTTTCAAACATTATTAGAAAATATATAGGAGATATTGGTGATTACATAGTTCATGGAGACGAGATATTCAAAGTTATTAAGGATTATACACCAAAATCAACTGAATTAACAGTTGATTCAGTCGATTCATTAGTTGAAATGTTCTTTGAAATTGAAGGAACTTTAAAGGGAACATCGAGAGGAGACAGAATCTTAAAAAATTCTTCAATGCCAAATGGTTTTTGGGATTTGTGGAAAACTTCAAAAACTGAATTAAAAGACTTAGGATTTTCACCCTCAAAATACTCTGGTGTTTGGGAGTTAAATCAATGGTGTAAAATTGAAGCTGAAGAGATTGAAGAACCAGAAGTAGTTGAAACTCCAGAAATTGATATTGATTTGAATGATACAAATCTATATGATTATCAGAAACCACATGTAGCTAAATTGATTGAATCATTTAGAACAAATGGATATGCTTTAGATGGGAGTGGAACCGGAACCGGGAAAACATTCAGTAATCTAAACGTTTGTAAAAAGTTGGGTTTAAGGCCTTTAATCATTTGTCCTAAAAATGTTATTCCTTCATGGGAAAAATCAATTAAAACTCTTGATATGGAAGTCTTAGGGGTTGTTAATTATGCTTTAATCAGAAAGGGAAAATTCAGAATAGAGAAGGGAACAATTTCAAGAGGTTACAACAAAGGAAAACCTAAGAAGATTAATGTAAATTGTCCTTATTTATCTGTTGAAACAAACATCGATAGAAAAAGCAAATATGATTCCAAATATATCATGAAGTGGGATCTTCCAGAAAAATCAGTGATTATTTTTGATGAAGCTCACAGATGTAAAAATAATAAAACACTTAATACTCAAATGATGATTGAGGCCGCAAATAACGAATGCAAAATCTTAATGTTATCAGCCACAATTGGAGAAAACCCTCTTAAAATGTCTGGAGTTGCAAGAGTAATGAACTTCTATGAAAAACCTTGGGAATTTTATACTAAATTCGCTTCAAACTATGATTGTTATAAGAATCGATTTGGTTGGACTTTTGATGGAGGAAATAGAACCATGGAAAGATTACATAATGAAATTTATGGAAAGGGAAAGGGAAGCCGAATGGATACCGATGAACTTAGAGCAAAGGGATTATTTCCAGAGACGCAAATCTTATTTGAAGCATATAATATGAATGGTGCAGAAAAGAAGATTAACAAAGCTTATGAAAATATGTTCAAGAGTTTAAGCGAACGAGTTTTATTAGAAGCTGAGATTGAAAGAACTAAAAACTCAATCAAAAACAATGAGAACGAACAATTGATAGAAAAATTGAACGAACTTCAATCTAAAAAAGCATCCATGGAAAGTCCATTATCAATTAGACAAAAAACCCGTCAAATTGCAGAAATTGAAAAAGTTCCATGTATTGCTGAAATGGCACAAGATTATATTGAAGAAGGGCATTCAGTTGCTATATTCGTTAATTACACTGATACATTAGAAGCATTGAAAACAAAATTGAAAACAGATTGTTGTATCTATGGTAAAAACTCTTCTTCTATGAATGAAGCGAATCGTTTATTATTCGAAAATAACGGTTCAAGAGTTATCGTTTGTAATGTAGCTGCTTCACGTGAAGGAATTGATTTACATGATAAGTTCAACAAATTCTCAAGAGTTTCATTAATTTCACCGGACGATTCCGCACAAAACATTAAACAAGTATTGGGTCGAGTTGATAGATCTGGAGGAACGGCTTCTTTACAACGAATCATTTTCGCAGCCAATACCATTGAAGAGATGGTTTTAGAGAATGCACGAGTTAAAATCATGAATATTAACTCTCTAAATGGTGTAGACGATTCAATTTGGGAGAATATCGATTATTAATTTTTTTACTACATATAATAAAATTCGTATGTGATCAATGTGAATTTTGATTTTCACAAAACTGTAAAAGTTTAAATAGATGAAAATTAATAAATAATTATGCCCTTTTTTTAAAGGGCACTCAGCAAAAGGAAAAAGTGAAAAAAATATGAAAAATAATTTAACTCAAATAAATGAAGAAAATGAATTTTTCTTAGACTTGTTGGATATTGATCTTGATGATCAGTTTACCCTAGCTAAAACTGATCTTGATCGTGCATATTTCAAAAAAAATTCAAAAGTATATTTAGATTCTGTTTTATGGGAAATGTATATTAAAGCTCGTTCTTTTTTGATAGATGATTGGACTCAACCATATATAGATGAAATGGATAGTTTAATAGATAGAGAATTTAAAAAGGAGTGGGATGAATATTCATCAACCAAAGCAGAAGAAATGTCTTATGAAATTGATATGTTATATGCAGAATCAGAATTAATAAGAGAAGAAAATAAGGAAGTTCATGAATTACGCCATAATATTTGGAAACAAATAAAAAAATTAAAACAATTACAATCGTAAACAATTGTTTACAACTGTAAACAATTAAAAAATAGTTTTTTATATTAGAAAAAATATAGTTATCTTATGTCTGCTGATCAATATCATACTATTTATATCAAAGACAAAGAACTCTCAGATAAATTACGCAAAATTGTTAAAGATGAAAGTAAAAACAAATCAAAATTTGTAACGAAACTTATAAAAAGGGAGTTAGATTCGATAGATGAGTGAGGATGAGAAATTCTTTGATAAATATATTGAAGAAGATACTGAATATGATGAGGAAGAATTTGATGAAATTAATGATAAGATTGTGGAATTAATAGGTCTTCTCGATGTTCTTTCGACTGATGAAACTAAGCATGATATTCTTAAACTACTTCCAGATTCTGAAGATAAGGGAGATAAAGCCTTTAGAAATACAGTCATTAAATTAATATCGAAAAAAACAGGATCTAATATCAAAGAGATTAGAATGCTCTATAACAATTCACATCTAACCTATCCAATTGAATTGAATTATTCCACTCGAATTAATGAACGAACCATCGCCTATCTAACACCAGAAGGATGTTATAGTATAACACACTTAGCAAACAAAAACGCCATGAATTATGCGTTTAAATGGCAATCGTTTTCAATTACTAATAAATACAGAATGCAAGATGGGGATGAATTTCAATATGATTTTGAGTTAGATGGAGCAGTATTTGAGGGTTTTTATATGAATGAAATGAAAAAGAAACTATACGAACTAAACTTTCAAGGAAGGCGTGGGAAAAACGATATATCTGATTTATTAAATCAATATCGGGACGATGTAGATGATATTTCTGATGAGATTAATGCTCAGTGTGGATTCGTTGGTTTGCATGTTGGAACTGAGAATGAAAAATGGGGGTGGATATTACCTCCAAACTCTAAAATCTTTTATGCAGAAGATACTATGAATTCTACTCTTTCATGTATTGAAAAAATGATGGATATTATTGTTGAAAACGATAAAGCTAAAAAATATTTTCAAGATTTGTATGATTTAACTACAGTAAACTATAAGGATATAATTTATGCTTGGGAATTTGCTTCTCCATTCATGCATTGTTTAAAATCAGAGACCGCAGTAATGCCGATGTTAGCATTTGGTGGTCCAGGTGGAAGAGGAAAGACAGCTACAACTAATTTACTCACAACACGTTTTTTTGGAAATAATATTGAAATGATCTCAGAAAAAGATTTATTCTCTGTATCTCGATTTTTAGGAAGTCTTGCTGGTTCTACGTTCCCGGTTGGTATAGATGAATGTGAAAACGCACCGACTTCTACGGTCCCTATAATGAAGCACCATTTAACATCAAACTATCCTTTTAGACGAAAGAAATATCAGAAATTAGTGGTTGATGCTATTCTATTAAGTGCAATCGTTATGAATTTTAATAAACATCCTCTTATTTTTAAAGATGAGGCAGCTAAACAACGAATCATATATCTTGAGATTATAACTGAAGAAAATAAGATTGTTAAAGACTGGGGAAGAAGAATCAACAAAATTCCAATCGGGTATATTGGAAAATATGTTATCGAACAAACGAGATTCTGGAATAAGGATTCCTTATTTGATGTTTATGATAAATCAGATGATCATAAGTTATCAACAGATCGAGGTTGTAAAATAGTGAAAATCTTAGGTGTAGGTTGTTATATCGCTAAGAAGTTCTTTGATATTGAATTAGACTTGACGGGAATAAAGGATATTATAGAAAACACACAAATACAAGGTCTCGATATGATATATGAGAGTATTAAATATCAAGCCTTACGAGGGTCTACTTTAGATGAGTTAGGTATATTCAGACCTCAAGACTGGGTTAGACAGAAAACAGAGGAAATACAACATAAGGGAATTTGGGGAGTTTTACTCGATACTACAAAAACCGCTTCAATTTTCAATCAATGTCAAGATTTGATTGCATCTAAACGCCAACAAAAAACAGATTTATTTAAAATGCTTAAATACAGATGGAAAGATGTTCAATATAAGGGTTTTAAATTCAATGGGGTTAGTGGACGTTATATATTCGTTCCGAACTGTAATATCTTAGGTTCTAATATGTCTATATATGAATATCAAAATAAAACACCAGAGGAACTAAAAGAATTAATGGATGATGAAGATTTAGAGAAATTAGAGATCGAGGTGAAAATGGGATAATGGCAAATACTCCATTTTTGCATGGTTGGGAAGGTAATTGGAATATGAATCGTGATCGTAATGATATGTGGGATGCCTTATCTCATGTAATAAGAAACGTTGATGATCGACAATTGAATGAAGCTGAAGTTTGGATAAAAGGTATGGATAAAATGAGTGAAAAACAAAAGAAAAAAATAGAGGAGGTCGGGATATATTGCAATAATTTTGAAAATAAGAAGGTTTTATGGCAAAGATCATTAGAATATTACATTAAAAATAAACCTACTGAAAAGCAATTAGTAACACATATTATGGGAATATTATGTGAAGGTGTAGGATTAAGTAATGAAGAATTTATGTTGATGAGAAATGATATATCTCTTACATTTGGGAGAATTAGTAGTGTAGGATTAAGTAATGAAGAATTTATGTTGATGAGAAATGATATATCTCTTACATTTGGGAGAATTAGTAAGATGTTGGTTAATTACATAAAACATTTCGTTTTACATAATGAGAGATTGAGTAGAGTATATTTTATTAATTATTTTGATGGTAAAGATTATGAATATAGAGAAAAAGCATATCCATTTTATGATGATGATCATTATCTTGTTGCAAGAGTAGATAATAATGGAAAACAAAAACTACTCATGTTTTATATAAAAGATTTGAAGATCGAACATAATTCGAGTTTAGATTGTATTCATACTGCGGTTATGGATATTACTGTAGAAGAACTCGTTAATAATGATGTTGATGAAGCGAGATCATTAGTAGATAAAGCAGTGAAAATAAGATCTTCTGAAGGATTACAACTAATGAACTTAAAAGTTGAAGAGAAATTCACCGCTTTCAAGAGTTGGGTTGAAGTGATATCCGAAATGGGATTAAAAGCAATTCAGCTTCAAAGTAGATTTGATGTGTTATTCAATCAAAATTATCAAGTAGCAAAACCCATATTTATATTTCTAATGCACGATAATCCCGAACTGATTGGTGAGTTTTTAGATAGTATAGAAAGAGAGTGTAGATATGAAGGGACATTTCACAAATCTTCTTATATCGCTAATTGTAAAATACTTTTAACCGGTGAAAAAACATCAATATTATATCAAGTTAAGAATCTTGAAGAGCGAATGCAATATCTAAAGATAATGGTTGAAACTGGTCTTCCGATTTTAGAAATTCATCACGTATATATCGATGATCTGAAAAAAACACACACTCAAAATATACAACATAATTTATTTGTTATTAAAGAGGTTGCGAGTGGTATTGAATATAAAGGCATTCCAGATATTCACAATCTGGTTAATTGTATGATACAAGAAACTCTTATAACCTATAGACTTAAAGCCATCTCATCCACATATGATAAAAACACACATATCATAACAGAACTCGTTCTAAATAAGACGAGATTTAATTTAGAAATCAAACGATACATATCCTTAGAAATGAAAGAATT
>Ga0075115_10001001_pt1 | contig 14083 bp, 10 predicted proteins | sample AntAceMetag02UKH_FD_69785 | JGI IMG/M metagenome (GOLD analysis project Ga0075115, IMG submission 69785) | Saline lake microbial communities from Ace Lake, Antarctica - Antarctic Ace Lake Metagenome 02UKH | ecosystem: Environmental > Aquatic > Non-marine Saline and Alkaline > Saline | place... | reverse complement strand
TAGCTGTGTGGCCGTCGGTCGGCGTCGCCTCCCGACTAAATCTCCTTCCTTCCCTAACGGGTCGGCTTCGCCCCCTATCGGTTGCTTCGGGTCTCGCTACGCTCAACCAAGGAGATTTAGTCGGGAGGCACGATTTTCTATCAGTCGCTCCGCTCCTTCCTATAAAGGCAATTGCCTTTATAGAGAAAATCGGACCCGACGGCCACACAGACTTGCTATCCGCCAAAGGCGGATTTAAGAGGACTTGCTAAATGAACAATAAAGTCAAGATCGGGTTAGTTATATTTTTAATCTCATGTTCATTAATATTTTTTTTCTTACACTATAGAGAAAAATCAACACCTCAACATGAAAAAGCAGAGTGGAGTTTTAAGATAAAACCCAATAACCCTTCGCCGACTTTTATGTTTAAGGCAAATAAGGTTTATACGGTTTATAGCCAGTATGGTTTCCACTCTTTTTCAGTTAACGGCCTAAGCGTTAAATCAAACATCCCAACAAAAACGAGAAAATTCACAATATCTTTTCAAAAAGAAACGAAAGTTGATTTTGATTGTCATGTAGGTTCTTTTGTTACAAAAACAGGTCGTTTAAAAATAAGAGAAATACAAAATATTAATTACCCCAGAGTGGTTTTTGTAAAACCCAATAGGTACACAGGTTTATTTAAAGTATCTAAGGGAATGAGGTTTAACCTTACATTTCCGCTTGAAAGTTTCTATTTAGGTGAATTCAAAAATGGTAAATTAAAAGATAAATCGCTCGTAAAGCGGCCAGCGCTAGGGCCTAACTACTATCATGGAATGTGGTTTAATTTTTATGACGACCGTGAAATAAAGCTTAAAGCGGCAGAAGTCCCATTTTTTTATTTTATTAATGGAAAGCCGTATGTTGAAAAATTAGAAATTCAATACGGCACAAAAAATGATATTTATATGAGCCGCGGGGGTAAAAAAAGTAATAAAAGCGCCTTTTATTTAAACCCAGGGGAAATTATAAAAACAGCATTTTGGTTAGATAAAGGCGATTGGGCATGTATTGGCAATAAGAGCAACTATAACAAGTTTACTTGTTCTGTTGATGGTAAAGTATGGGAAAATCCTATTCCGCATAACTGGGCGACTATAGACGTTGCTGAGTATCAAGCACGCGGGACAGGATATCTAAGAATAAAAGCTAATAAGCAGTGTGTAATCAATAAAATCATTTTATACCATGATAAAAAGTGGAAACTAAACTTAAAAACAAATAACTCAAGACAGATAAAAGTATTTTCTGGCGATATTTTATACAGCCGTTCTGGTGCACGATATTATGTGGATGGAAAAATATTGGATAGAAACCAAACATATATACACAAAATAAGCAAAGACCGATCTCTTAAATTTAAAGGTTCCATTGATCCTGCCCCTATACAAGTTTGGGTTTTTTCACGAAGAGGATACTGACATGCCGTTCCTTATCGTTGCTTCCATAGTTATTATTATCGCTCTAATAGCACTTGCTGCAGATAAAATAGAAGACTTTTTTATTTATACAAGTTCTTTTTGGACTTTTTGGGGGAATAATATTTTTGCTTTTTTTGCCTTAGTATTTTTATTTTTTGCTGTGATTGTTTTTATATACTTTAAGCCCCATCCGGCAGAAAAGTATTTTAAATCATATAAAAAAGGCGAAATAACACGGCGTCAAGCCATCGAAGACATAGCTAATACAATGTATAACTCAAAGACAGATCATATTCCGCCTGCTTATAAATCAAAAATGTTGGAAAAGAGGATTTCAGCTTTAAGAAAAAGAGTAAAGGCCGAGACAGAATTCATTGAACAGCTTATTGGATATATGAAAACAAGGAGCATGATAGAGTAGAGAGGTTTAAAATGGACGAGAAAGACGAAGAAATAAGGGTACCTGAAATTGTTGAAGAAAAAGAAAAAGTTTTGACAAAAGTCTCTCCAGGCGAGAGACATGACATACCATTATCTACTACTATTTCCCGGTTTTCGACTCTCAGTTTTTATAACAAGCTAAGGGAATCTGGTCTTAACAGTTGGAGAAAGGTTATTCAACAAGAAGCTGGATTAATGGAGGATCTTTCAATACATGCAAGAGCAAGAGGGCGGCTGAAAGATGTAGAAATTGAAATTGAGACAGACCACTTAGAGCGTTTAAATAGATTACGAGAGGTCCAGCGAGAAGCTAATCTTGGGGCCAAAAAGGACACAATCGCGGATCTTGAATTACGAGTAAAAGAAAACGCATTAAAGGAAAAATTGAAAATAAATACCGAGAATGGAAGCAAGGTTTCGAATATAAAAAAAGCCCTTAAAGAAAAGCTTCTTATAGGACAAGTCTATCAAGAATATGAAGTCGAAAAGTTGAAAATGGAAATCAAAAAAGAATTGAAATCACGCCAAGCTATAGACGAGGTGTTTGTGGAGGTAACTCATGAAATATTTCAAGGAAGACACCCAGCCGAACTTAAAGAAGAGGAAACAAAAATACTTCAAGACCTCGCAGACCTTCGAGACAGCGTTATCGACGAAAGATAAAGAAACCCTTCGCGAGGAATACCTTTCCCCTTCACGCCGCCTACAATTAGGAAGAAATACACATACAAAAGACTCTGTTTATATGGATCAAAAAACCCGATCTACTCATATGCACATCATAGGGGCAAGCGGGGAAGGGAAATCCAAATTTATGGAACATCTTATCCGCCAAGACATAATAAACAACAGAGGACTTTGTTTAATTGATCCTCATGGATATCTATACAACGACATAGTCCGCTGGTGTGCAACAAGAAACATGCTCGACCGGGCTAGCCCCAAAAAGATTGTTTTATTTGATCCCTCAGAGGATAGATGGACATTTGGCTTTAATCCTTTACAGGGCGATTCCTCTAATATTTCCTTCCATGTTGACACAATGGTCAAGGCTGTTGCTAAAGTATGGGGTGGAGAAGATACCGACAAAACCCCACGTCTAAAGCGTTGCCTCCGGATTCTTTTTCACGCATTGGCAGAAAAAAACCTTTCATTGCTTGAAGCCGGTTATATTGTCAGTCCAGCAAACCAGACACTCAGGAAATATCTAACGGGGGACATTCAAGATGACGTGATTAGGCAGCAATGGGATTATTTTAACACATTAAAGGAGAAGCCTTTTTATGACGAATTTAGCTCCACTATTAACCGAATGATGGAATTTTTGGCAGCTCCAAGCATCAGGGCAATTATAGGGCAGATTGAGCAGACTATTAATTTTCGGAAAATCATGGATGAAGGCTGGATCCTTTTAGTGAATATGGCCTCAGCCAATAAAATCTCAGACGACAATGCTCGTCTTTTGGGAACGCTTATTGTTAATGATCTTTTTATGAAAGCCAAAGGAAGACCAAAAGGCAGCCGGCCTTTTTATCTTTATATTGATGAATGCGGGTTGTTTATTAACGAGGACATTGGTCGGATTCTGGACGAGGGCCGGAAATTTGGTCTACACTTGATTCTTGCCCATCAGCACTTAAGCCAGCTAAAGAGGGCCGGAGAAGACATTTATCGCTCTGTAATGATGGATGCGAGAACAAAAGTAGTGTTTGGCGGATCTGACCCGGAGGAAGCAGAAATTTTGGCGCGGCAGATTTTTTTAGGTGAATTGAGTTTAGAGGAACCCAAAGAGATTTTAGATAAACCCACAGTGGTAGGGTATATTAAAGCATGGCTTAATAATTATTCAAGCAGCATAAGTCACTCTGTGGGAGAGGGTCAAAGCGTGGCTTACGGCAGGTCGGCATCTCAGACAGAAGGTGAAGCTACAAACGAAGAAGGTCATATTGTTGCAACTGTAGGTACTAGCAAAGGTTCGTCTGATTCAGAGACAAAAGTTTCTAGTTTTTCAAATACTCGGGGCGAAAGCTGGGGCAAGTCAGAGGCCTTAATTCCGGAATTGGAAGACAGGCCAACCCAAGTTTATAGTTTAGAGGAGCAAATTTATAAGGCCATGGTCCTGATGGTGAACCAGCCAACACAACATGCTATAATAAAACTGCCCCAAAACCATACCCAAATAGTCAAGACCACAACTATCAAAGAGGGTTATGCCAAAAAAGAGCGGGTCCGTAAATTTAAAGAGGAATGTTATAAGTTGACAGATTTTGCAAAGCCGAAATTGATCATTGAAGAAGAGTTAAAAAACCGCAGGCTTTTGTTAGAGGGAAAGGCGAACAGAGCATTGGAGACAAAATACCCAACCAACTTTAAAGAATAAAAATATGCAACAAAAAACTATGCAACAAACAAATAAAAAATTCCCAAAATTCAAAAGAGCGAAAGGAGAAAGGCCAGGATTAAAGATGCAACCCCGGGATATTCAGATCATTAAGTTGGTCTATGATCATCGCTTTTTAGACTCTGACCAAATAAGAGCCCTTACCAATGGAAGCGGTCAGGTTGTTTCCCGCCGCCTTCAGAAGCTCTTTCACAATGGGTATTTGGATAGGCCTTCCCAACAATTCTCCTATACGGCCGGCGGTAAGACGATAATCTATGGCTTAGGTAATAAAGGGTCAGACATTTTATCCTCGGAATTCGGGATAGACAGGGGTAAGATAAATTGGATGACAAAGAACCACGAAGCCAAAATGAGACATCTTAACCATACTATGATGATCTCCAACTTTAGAGTATGTTTGGCTTTAGGTCTAAAAGAAACACAGAAAGCAACACTGATTTTTTGGAAACAAAACGAAACCGGGGAATTAAGAGACCATGTGGTTATAAAAGGCGAAAATAAAACGGAACATACTCGGCTCCCCATTAATCCGGATTCATTTTTTGCTATTCAGGATCTCAATGGTAAAAAATCACATTTTTTCTTAGAAGCTGACCAATCGACAATGACTAACGCTCGGTTTTTTAGGAAGATGAGAGCCTACTGGAATTATTGGAAACAGGGTGGGCATACACTGAAGTACGATATTAAGAGTTTTCGGGTCATCACATTAACTAAAAGCATCCAACGAGCCGATAATCTCAGGAGGGCTGCTAAGCTGGCAGATGACAAACAAAAAGGAACCCTTATGTTTTGGTTTACTTCAGAGAGGGAGTATACCTTGGAAGAGCCAGGAAGTGTCTTGCGATCTATCTGGCAAACCCCGGCAGATGATTCTCGGCACAGCATTTTAGAGTGAATGTGTACACCTACTAACAAATGATTTTGATCAAAGGGGATTACTGAGGATTACCGTTGGAAGTGTAGTAGAAAACTCGAATTAAGGTGTAGCGCACGCTATCACCTTGAGTGAGTTGTTATGCGTTCTCGCTTATTCGAATTTTACTTTCGGTAAGCCTTCCACAATATCCACCGTCTGCACACTCACATTGATGATGCTCAGGAGTAAGTCCGAAATGTATCTCGGATTGCCGACTACCTCCGTCCAATCGTTGGGGTCGTTTTTGATACCACTTTTTTTGTGGGTGGTGATTTGGTAGCGTTCCATGATCCATTCAATAGCGCTCTTGCCATTGACCACATATTCATAAGCCCTTGCCGGAATATTGGAAACGACAATCTTGCTGTTATACACAATGGTGTCTTTTTGCCCTTTCTTGGGGAAACGCATCTTCGAAACTTTGTAAAAGCCGATATCTGAGCCGCTTACTTGCACTCCTTCATATGGTGGTACAGTTTCATAATTGATGTGCAATTCTGCTAATTGGCGACCTGCTTTGCCAAATTTCCAGAAATCACGAACATCATCCAATAGAGGAAGGTGAGGAAGCATTTTTTTTAAATCGTTTGCGAAGGTGGTGCGGTAATCATGGCTATGTAATATGCCATAAACATAGTAGAAAATATCTTCTTTGGTAACATTCTTCCCGTATTGTTTTTTGGCTCTTTCTAAGATGAATTCTGAAACTCCATCCCTACGAAGATACTCGCTCTCTCCTGGGATGTCAAAAAGAGTGGGCCTTTGTTTGTCTTGTTTCTCGTAGTAGTAAAGAGGGAAACACTGAGTTCCTGCATCAAGACAGTTTAGATCAACAATTGTGTTAGAAATGATTGCAGAACCATTACCTGTTCCGCCCAAACCTGAAACACAAATAACCTTATTGTCACTATTTCTTTTAGGAAACAATTTAGGTTGTTGATAGGGTCTTTGTATAAGGTTTTTCTCAAAATAAAGGTGACTTTTAATGAAGGGGCGGTAAAGTCCAAGCCTGATTTCATCAGGAAAGAACTGCAATTCAATGTTCTTCTCACAGGAATTCCTTAATGAATCATTCCAGCTAAGTCTTGTCGAATCATTAGAGGCAAAATCATTGAATTTGATATTTGGGGTCTTTTGTCTTAGCCTATTAAACTTCTTTCTTTGCTCATTGTAGAATTCGATTGACTGCTTCACATTTCTGGCTATCGCTTCTGATGAAAAATTGTAAACCCAGGCATCTCTTGAAGTCGCAGTCCCTAATGAATAGGTAATGAAAAAACTTTGACTCTTAGGGGCGAATTTCTTCTCTGTGCCAATCGGAATAAGGGTTCTGAAGTGATCATTGCGCTGATTGAGCCAATCCCCATGTTCGTTAGGTTGCAAAATTTCCCATTTCATTTTAGGATTGGCAATAGAAGTGAACTTGCGCACGATAGCTAACTTCTCTTCACGGCTCAGATAATCACCAATATCGTGGTAATGAATGCTTGCTTTTGGGGTTTTGACTTTGGGATTCTTTACTAAGAGCGTAATTGCAGTCGGTGTGCGTGAACCCGAACCAAATATTTTACCGCCTTCTTTTCGGCTTAGTTCACCGCTAGTACGTTGGTTGCCCCGAAGATTGAACACCCAAATACTGGAAAATTCTTTTTCCAATACTTTACGAAGTCCATCCATCCCGCTACCGTCTAACCAACCACTGTTTGAAACGAAAGCAATCACACCACCATGAATAGGGTCTAAGCGATCGGTACTCCAACGGAATGCTCTAATGTATGAATCATAGATAGCATTTTTATTTGTGGCATTTGTTTCAGCAGCATAAGTTTCCGCAATTCGCTCATTAAGCCGTGGATAGTTCTGATGTTGTGCATTATCATTGGCGGATTTTTGCCCCTTGGAATAAGGCGGATTACCCATAATTACGCGTAAAGAAGCTTTTTTTTGCTGGGTTACCCTGGCCGAATTTTGGGGAAACATTTCAGAAAAAAGCATTTCACTGGCGTCTGTTTCGCCCAGCTGGAAGGTATCAGTTAGTACAATACCTTCAAAAGGTTTGTATCCTATGTTTTCACCCAATTGGTCGTGATAGGCATTTTCGATATTTACAGCTGCAATGTAATAGGCGAGCAACACGATTTCATTGGCATGCAGTTCGTGCTGGTATTTCCGGACAAAGTCCTTTTTGTCAATCAATCCGCTTTGCAACAAGCGGGTCACGAATGTTCCTGTCCCAGTAAAAGGGTCGAGAATGTGGATGTTTTCATCCGAAATACTGCGGCCAAATTCCTGGCAAAGGATATAATTAATCGAATTAATGATGAAATCCACCACTTCCACAGGGGTATAAACGATACCCAACTGCTCCACCATTTTTGGGAAAGCAGTTTTAAAAAATTTATCGTATAATTCAACGATAATGTGTTGTTTACCTTCGGCATTATCAATCCCTGCCGCCCGTTTTTTCACCGATTCATAAAAGCGTTGCAGGGTTTCTGATTCTTCGGGTAAGGTTTTACCTTCTAAGATATTCAGCATACCCTGCATGGCCGTAGAAACGGCATTGCTGTTTACAAATGAATAATCCTCAAACAAGGCTTCAAATATCGGTTTAGTAATAATGTGTTGGGCCAGCATATCTATCGCTTGAGCTTCAGTAATACTGGGATTGATGATTTTGTGCAATCCAGCTAAGAATTGATCAAACGCAGCTTTTTGGTCTTGTTTTTCAGAAATCAAATATTTGATGCGTTCAATTTGTCGCTCTGCAATAATGGCAACATCTTTGGCCCATTGCTCCCAATACCGGCGGTCACCTACTTTTTGCACCATACGGGCAAAAACCACCGATTGCAGTTGCTCGAACTGTAAAGCTAATTGTTGGCTTATTTCTTTGTCCGTACTGTGGGGAAGGTCCGGGTTATTAGCAATTGGATTACCGTGTTCATCAAAGGAGTATTCAGGGTTTCCAACTAAAATCTGTGCAGGGCGCTTTTTATTGAGTTCGATCTTATTGACAGTAGCATTGAATCGGTCGTCATGGGCACGGAGGGCATTTAGTACCGTCCATACCACTTTGTAGCGTTCGTTATCGTCCAGGGCTTTGTCGGCTTCCACATCCGCAGGTACGACCACCGGTATAATGATATAGCCGTATTTTTTACCAGATGCTTTCCGCATCACACGACCAACAGACTGTACCACATCCACCTGCGAGTTTTTGGCAGATAAGAACAATACGGTATCCAAAGAAGGTACATCTACACCCTCACTTAATACCCGGACATTGGTTAGAATGCGGCATTCATTATTTTCCGTGGGGGCTTTTAACCACCCCAGCAATTCATCTCTTTGTGGGGCAGACATTGTGCCATCCATGTGCTGGGAGTCTATGGAAACCATTTGCATCTTTTTGTCTGATGGCAAAGAACCAAGATAGGTATCAGTGGCAATATTGAAAGTAGACGTGATTTTCTTGGAAGCGGCAATACTCTGGCAAAAAGCAACTGCCCGGCGCATGGGTTCAGGGTCAGATTGCTTGGTCACACCTTCATCACCCAAGAATTGTTTTGATAAGGCATTGATACAGCCAATGAGCTTGGAAACATCATCTGTGCTGATTTCCGTCTCCTTGTTAGCAATCATTTTTTGTATGGCTGGAGGAACATCTTTATCGCTAAGCGTAAGAATCAAGACTTTATAGTCAGTCAGTAAGTCCCGTTCTACTGCTTCACCAAAACCAATGCGGTAGATTTCTTCTCCGTATAAAGCCGGGTCATCCATAGAACACAAGATTGCTTCAGCCTGGGCGGCTTTGCTTTTGGTATCATCACTATAAAGGCGAGGGGTAGCGGTCATGTACAATCTCTTTTTGGCTTTGATAAAGTTATTATCATGTACTTTGGTAAAAGTAGATTCATCTTGATCTGCTAGGGTCACACCAGTAGTACGGTGGGCTTCATCACAAATAATCAGGTCAAACTCTTTGAAGCCTTCTTTCATTAACATCTTCTGGGCATGGGCAATAACATCGATAGATTGGTAGGTAGAGAACACTACCGTCATGCCCGATAAGTTTTTCGCTCTTATTTGCTTGAACTGATTGAGAATATCGTTGGTATTAGTAGATGCAGGCAAAGCCAAATCCACCACACTGAAGGTGTCTGCATCTAGGTTTTTGGTTCTCTTTTTAGAAACTTGAGGGTCGGAGCAAATACAAATAGCATTGATGGGCTCATTGGCATCTGCGCTCCATTCCCGTAATGCTTGCCCTAACAGCGCAATACTCGGCACAAGGAATAAAATCAAACCTTTACCGCCAGTTTCATTTTCGGCAACGCGAAGGGTATTGAAGGTTTTGCCCGTCCCGCAAGCCATGATGAGTTTGCCCCGATCTGCGGTTTTGAAATACTCATGGGCTTTTTCAAGGGCTTCTTTCTGATGGGGATATAGTGTTTTCTTGGGTGTACGTGATAATTCGCCATAAAGGCCGCCATCTAACTTTCCCCAATCAACGGGGGCTTCGATTAAATCATACAGATTGATTCTTGTTACTGGTGGATGCTGGTTTTTTATGGCCTCAGTGGCATTTGTGCCCCACTTATTGGTAGTGGAGATCCAAAGTCGGTGAGCAAAACGGGTTGTTTTTAGGTTTTCGTCTTTAAACTCTTTGCTGGATGTGGAAAGGAAACTATCAACAGCAGGCTTATCGATTGGTGTATCTTTCTGAAAGCATTTGCATTGAATTGCCCAATAGTCACCTTCAGTGGTTAGGGCAACCAAATCTATCCCCATGTCACTACCGCCTAAATCTGACTTACTGGGGAAGTCATTCCAAAGCCAGACCCTTTTGAATAGGTAGGCATATTGGGGGTCGGTTTGCAGATAAGCCTGCATCAATCGCTCAAATCGGTTGCCTTTGTCATGTTCGGAGAAGGAAATTTTTCTATATTTATCTAATATCTTCTGAAAATTCATTTGACTCCTCTACCATTTTGGGTTCGACCAGCAACCCCAAAACACTCAATGTGGCGCTCTTTAACACATAACAATTAATATACCTATGTAGGTATTTCCCGAACTTTCGTGTAACCCTACTTTATTTTACGAAAAATGAAAACAGAAAATCCCAGCACTTTCCAAGCCCTCCGTAATACCTCTTGACAGGGTATCATAATGGAGTTAGTGGTTTAACATATTTTGATCTTGGCAGAATCAAATGAGGTTGTGAGCAGCTGTAACCTGGAGGGGATTATGGTCTGATTATCAAAGCCCTGTTTCTTAAAAGAAGAGACGGGGCTTTTTATGTTATGGGGGAGGTTCACCTTTCATCTTTATACGGGTAATTTGTAATACGGTATTTCTGTTGTTAATATTTTTAACATTTGATGATCTAAGATGCTTTAATGAGAAGATAATTAAGAGGTTGAATTACGATTAATCGGTAAAATAACACCGCCAATAGGCGGCCTAATTAATGTATCTTAAAAGGAGACGCTATGAAAAAATGTATCCATTTTAAAACTGAACAGTTGCCCTTTTTGCCACCCGAAACAAGGCCAAGCTCCTTGGATCAGTTTTCTGGTGCGAAAACAAAAACAAATGCTTGGTGTGATCATCCAGGCTCGCCCAGGATACGTCAGGAACATGGTACTTTGTCGTGCGGCGGCGACAAAGACAAATGCCCAATTACTTAATTTCGCAATCGTCTTTTTTGTTGGCCCATGCAATGTACGAATCACCAGGGAGATCAGTTCTATCATAAGACGTACAATCTTTATTTGGTGCATAATATCTGCATGTCCCTTTGCGTAAAACAATATTTTTTAGGGTACAACCGCTCCCGTCAATATCTGCTTTGCACCAAAAACATTCAGGAGTAATACATTGAAATTTCATAACAAACCTCCATAAAAGATAACCACCGCATCCAGCCGACCGTTGACACGACAGGTTTATGCAGACTCTCACTTTGAAGTCCTGCATACCTCAGGTGAAGGTAATTTTAAAGAGTAAGGAAGAAATACTTCCCGTGACTTCCTTTTAATCTATTACAATGGTAAAATAAATTAAACCGGCTACCTTATAATTATCCACTCATTCAAAGCAGGACCGAAGTCCTATTTTATGGCCTCAGGCAAGGGCCAAGAATAGGACGTGCAGTAATGAGCAAGTCCTTTTGCGGGTCAAAGAGTCTTGATTAAAATCATTGTGGACCCGATTAGCATTATGGTTTTAATTTGGATAAGGGCCGGTTTTGTGTCCGAATGATTGAACCCCTACTATATTGCCTATACTTTACCCTCACCTGCTTGAAGAAATGCGATTCTCGTGGCGATATGAGAGCCGTTTTTTAAGGGGGGGAGCATAGAAAACAAAAAACCAAGAACTTATAGTTTTCAACTCCGCGTAGAGCGGAGTGGCTTGTCTAAACTTTAAGTTTGGTTTTTTCACATACCTTTAAGGGTTTTCGGAATAATCTGTTTGTAACCCATAGGAAAAAGGACATCGTGTTTCGATGTCCTTTTTTATTTAACCCAAAAGGTTATTGATGTCCTCCTTTGTTAGTTTGTCCGGCTGAACTCCGTCGTTTAGTTTGATTGCTTTGACAAAGATGCGAGATCCCAGCCTGGCCATTGCTTGGTCAGTGCAATCGTGACCCGATTTATCTCCATCAAACAACAAGACAACTCGGCCATTTTTTCCAACACTCTGAACGATCAATTCTTCCTGCTCCGGACTCATAGAGGTTCCCATTAAAGCAACCACATTCTTTAACCCGGCCTGCCATAGCTTAAAGCAGTCAAAGAAATCCTCGACCAGGACCAATCCGTTTCCCCCGGCCAGTTCTTTGGCCCGATGAAGGTTAAAGACAATCAGAGACTTTTGAAACTGAGGCGGTAGTTTATACTTTCCCTCTGGAGGATCTTCGCTTGGCCACCGGCCAGCGTAAGCGACAAGTTCCCCGTTTTCATTATGGACCGGAATAACGACCCAATCTTTAAATAATCCCCGGGAGCAGTAGCCGATTCTAAATTCCTCAATGGTCTCTTCGGTAAGGTCCCGTTCAAACAAATAAGGGTGTTCGGTATCCAGATTTTTTAAAGAGAAAGCCAAAGGCGGATTAACCAGGCTCATTTCTTCTGAAACGCCCTCATTCCCCTCTTTTTTAAGTTCCGAGGGGGGTTCTCCCTTCTTAACTGTTTCCCCCTCTCTTGCGCGTTCCTGGGCGCCCTCAGGGCTGATTTCAAACCACTGTTGTATCAATAAAGCGGCCTTTCTTATATCAACCCCCTCTTTTAAGCTGACAAAATTCAGAATATTCCCGTGGGCCTTGCAGCCAAAGCAATGAAAGGCATTTTTAGCAAGATTGGCGCAGAAAGATCCTTTGGTCTCTTTATGAAAAGGACAGGGGCCAGACAGCTCATCGTTTTTCTGCTTCAGGCCTTCCAACAATCCATAATGAGCTAAAATATCCTTTAGCCCGACCCTTGATTTAATCTCCTTGAAATCAACCCAATCATTTTTTATTTTTTTAGGAGCCATTTTTATTTTTTCCTTTCTAAGTATAGTCAGGGATCTCAGTTAAATCACCTTGAGTTTTTAGGCACAGGATCTTGTTAAGAACCATTTCAACATCGCTCATTACCTCAAGGCAGGCCTTTAAGGCAGAGAGCTTGGCTTTCTTGGCGTAGGTTTCAATGTAGCGATAGTTGTTGCCGAGATAGTCATCAGCTCTTTTACCGACCATTTGGGAAAGGGCGGCGGCTGACAGTTCGGCGACAATTTCCTGTTTCCAGTCCTGGCCGGGGTTAAGGTTACCCTTAATTTTGGCATGGGCAGCGTGAGAAAGCTCATGAAAGAAAACCGACTCGTCTTTGGTTGCCAAAGCAATCTCTTTTTTTTGATCGGAATAGTAACCATAATAGAAACAATTGCCGGGAATTGCCTTAACAGATATATTCCATTGTTCAGCAATTTCAATAAGTGGTAGTTCCAAAGGTTTAATCTTTTGATAATCAAGCGGAGCGCCTTCAGTATCCTCAACACGAAAAACAGGAATTGAAAAGAATCCGACCAAAGCTAACTTTTCTTCATCCTCGTCATTATTAAGTTTTTTAAAATGTGGGCCGAGGATATAGAATGCCTTAGATCCTTTTTTGACATATCGGTTGACCGCCATCCATTGTTTGAAACCTCTTGCGTCTTGAGTGCCTTCAAAAAACATCAGAGTCCGGTTGAACAAAGACCATTTAGAAGCGGGAATATTAGGAATGGGGAGGACGCTATAGGCTATTGCCTGGGGAATATCGCCTGTCTTAAATCTTTCAATAATACTTCTCAAAACCTCTTTAGATTTAGCATACATTTTAACCTCCTATTATTTAACAATGATTTTTAGGAACAATGTGTGATGACGTTTTCATCATCTGCTTTTAAATTGCTTCTTTCCCATTGGTTCCCCTTAAGGTGATTAGTCAAATAATCTTCGATGATTTGGTTGACTACTCGGGTCATTGGAACTTCCTTTTCCTTGGCTATCCGGTAAAGAATTGGAACAAACTTTTCCTCAATTTTTGGGCTGTACATAGTATTCCCTCCTTATTCGTATTGTTAAAGATCAAAATCATCCTATGATAACAATAACTTACAAGTGAATAGCTGTAAAGGGGCACAAGAGATACGGACATATTTACCCCCCTCAACCTCTGTCCTTTTGGCCTGAGCTTGAGCCCGCTAACCCCCATCATCACTCAAAGGAATTTTGTCTTAAGCTTTGCCAGCTAAGACAAAAAAGCCCCGTTCGCCTACACGACGAACGGGGCTTTCCTTTCAATGATGATTCCCCCATTAACCCCAGCCAAACAAATT
>Ga0075115_10001000_pt1 | contig 14085 bp, 12 predicted proteins | sample AntAceMetag02UKH_FD_69785 | JGI IMG/M metagenome (GOLD analysis project Ga0075115, IMG submission 69785) | Saline lake microbial communities from Ace Lake, Antarctica - Antarctic Ace Lake Metagenome 02UKH | ecosystem: Environmental > Aquatic > Non-marine Saline and Alkaline > Saline | place... | reverse complement strand
ATTCCGGGGGGCAGGAACAGCGTCTTACCCAGCTACTTGAAGGGTGGGGGGTTGAGAAAATTAAGCGTATGGGTGCCTCGGCAGTTAAGATACTGGTGTATTACCGTCCGGATTTGAAAGAGCTGGCCCGGCAGCAAAGGGATGTAATCAGTAAAGTGGCCAATGAATGTATCCGGTATGATATTCCTTTCCTGGTGGAGCCAAAAAGTTTCCCCGTAGGTGATGAAATCAATAATCCGGCGAAATTTGCAGCTATCAAGGAACAACTGGTCATTCAGTCGGTTGTAGATATCACAGCTCTACCCATAGATGTGCTGAAGGGTGAGTTCCCGGTAGACCTTGGACCTGAACGCAGTGAAGCCCATGCTATCGAGATCTGCCGGCAGTTAAATGATGTGTCCAGAGTGCCCTGGGTCATTCTGAGTGCCGGGGTGGACTTTGAACTTTTCTGCCGGCAGGTGGAGATTGCCTGTAAGGCTGGTGCCTCCGGTTTTTTGGGCGGGCGGGCTATCTGGCAGGAAGCCATGAATATTGATAATGAGCAGAAGAGAGTTGGATATCTGTCAACGGTGGCGGTGGACAGGCTGAAAAAGCTGATTGGCATAGCCTCCAGGTATGGTGTACCGTGGTACCGCAAGTTCGGGGGGAGTGTCGGTGAACTTGCCAAGATATCAGAATCGTGGTATAAAGAGTATTAAATTGAGACGTCCTACTATTGCTACAGTAACTCTGAACCCCAGTCTGGACATTACTATTACTGTCCATGGACTAATACTAGACGACACGAATCGGTGGTCTAATTCACGTATCTATGCTGGCGGTAAAGGTATCGCCGTATCCCGTGCCATCCATGAGATGGGTGAGCGGACGGTAGCCCACGGCTTTATTGGTGGTTCTCCTGGCAGAAACGTTGAAATCCTGCTGGATGAGGAGGGAGTCCCCTTCGCTTTAACTCCTGTTGAGCATGAAACGCGCACCAATTTTATCATTACTGACAGCAAGACCATGCAGCACACGCGGATTGATGCGCCGGGCCCCCGTATCTCCCAGAGGGAATTTGACAGGTTTCGGAGTAAACTGCGGCAAATAGACCCTAAGCCGGCACTTATTGTGGTCGGTGGCAGTGTGCCCCCCGGTGTAGCGGCCAACATCTACTATGACATGATTAAAGAAGCCAGTGATTTCGATGTAAAGTGTATCCTGGACTCTGACGGCCAGTGGCTGGAGGAGGGGATAAAAGCCAAGCCTTACCTCGTTAAGCCCAATGTTCGGGAAGCAGAGGGGCTGCTCAAGAGAGAGTTGGGTGATGAGGAGTCTATTATTGAGGCTGCCTGCGAAATCGTGGACAGGGGTGTTAAGATAGCCGTTATCTCCATGGGTAAAGAAGGCATTATCGCGGCGACTAAGGAAAAAATAGTCAAGGCATTACCTCCCGGCGTAAAGGTCAAGAGTACCGTGGGTGCCGGGGACTCGGCGGTAGCCGGGCTCAGTTTAAAACTGGCTTACAGAGAGTCTCTGATAGAGGCCTGCCGTTTGGCTGCGGCTATGGGAACGGCCGCTGTTTTAACTCCGGGCACCGAGCTTTGTCACCGGGCCGATGTGGAAAGGATACTGCCGCTGGTACAGATTTCGGAGGTAGCCACGGCAAAGCGTAGCCGGGAAGCCTTTACCCCGGTTTAAGCGGAATCTATAATATATAGCACCGGTTGGCGTTCACGCTGACAGGTGTTTTTTTATTTTGGGGATAGCTTCTTGAGCGGCGAGTTTACCCTGTATAATGCAGTCCTCGGCCAGCTGGAAATCAGCGGGACCAATATGCGCTACACGGGGTTTAATAGCTATATCGGCGTTCTTTAAACAGGACTTGGTAAGAGAGTGAGTGCCGATATAGACGGATTGCATAAGTATATGGAAGACATTAGGCTCTTTGGAGCCCCTGGTTTTATTCTGGTCTATCCAGTGCCCCCTGTCCCTTTTGGTAATATCGGGAAGCACATTTACCGCTATTATGTAGTCTGCCCCCATCTTTTTCAGGATGCTGGCCGGCACCGGGTTTACCAGCCCGCCGTCAACCAGGTATCTATCGTCTCGCTTGACCACCGTGAATATGCCGGGAATGGAGATGCTGGCTCTTACGCCGTCGATTACCAGGCCTTCATCTACTACGACTTCCTCGCCGGTCATTATGTCGGTAGCCACACAGGCAAAGGGTATGTTCAGCTCGCTGAAGCTTACACGGTTACCGATAAGTGATTTGAACCAGTCCTCTATTTTCTTACCGCCGATTAGCCCGGTTCGGGGCAGGACTAAGTCCACCAGCGGCGCCAGACGTAGCCAGCGTAGCTCCGTAGCCAGAGTCTTAAGGCGGCCCGGTGTTAGCCCACGGGCATAAAGGGCACCAACTACAGCACCGGCACTGGTGCCGGCAATCATGTCAACAGGGATGCCCTCTTTTTCCAGTACCTGGAGCACGCCGATATGGGCTATGCCGCGGGCGGCACCGCTCCCCAGGGCCAGCCCTATCTTCTTATCAGACAACTTCTCTGGTTGCCCCCGTTAAGATTATTATTTTAAGTGTTATTTATTCCAAGGAACCAGGGACGGATAGTAAACCACCGGGCGGGGTACAGGAACAGAATAATCAGGGGTAAAATAAGCATCCCGATATCCATGTACAGGGCCTGTAAAGTGGACATGTAGTAGCCCAGGAAAGAGTTTTCAATGGCTCCAAAGCAACCGCAGGGCTCTTTGGCCATACCATTAATGGTTAGGCTATTATTGAAGATAAAAGCGGCGATAAGCACTATAGAGCCGCTGGCGGCTATCCTGGCTAAGATTCCGGTTACCAATAAGGCACCAGCGACGATTTCTATGGTAGGTAGCCAGAAAATAATTGTCTTAAGTAAGACAGGCGTGAGAAACATCTCGGCGGGCAGGGCGATAACCAGCCCTTCACTCTGCTCCGGTAGCTTCCCTGAGCCCGCGGTGATAAAAATAGCCCCCAGAATGATACAGGCGGCTACCCCCAGCCAGAATCTAAAGCCACGTCTTTTTAATCCCACAGTTCCTCTATGTATTTTGTCGGTTGTTCCCGAAGCTTACCGTAACCGCCCGTCATATAATCCCCGTAGGAAGCGGCTGAACCCCATTCGCGGGGCTGGAAGGGTACCGGCATGGGCACCGCATGGCCGAAAATCAGTGCCTGCTGTTTGGGTGCCAGCCGGCTCAGCACGGCTTTAAGCTCGTTTTTACCCGGCGTTCCGGCCAGCACGCTGTCAATATCTCTTTCGTTGTCCAGGAGGCAGGTAATCTTGGTTCCCATCTGGGACATAATCTCCTCGTCTATGCTGCTGGGACGCTGGTCAATCACAAGCAGGGTGGCGTTATACTTTCTCATTTCACGGGCAATCGTGCCGAAGATAGTCCTGCCGGCAACCTCGGGGTTAAGGAACTTATGGGCTTCCTCAATGGTTATCACCAGAGGTCGGGGTGGCTCGCTGTTTTCCCCCATTGCCTTTTCTGTTCTCTCCTGATACCGTGCATATATGCGGCGGGTAAGCATGTTGGCTACCAGTAAATAGGAAGTGATATCCCGGTGGCGGCCGAACTCCAGGACCACGTTTATACCACGGTCCAGTTTCTCCAGCACGGAGTTAACGGCATCGGACGGGCCTTCGGCATCCCTGGCAGCTTCTTGTATAAAGGGCAGCCGGGCGATGGTAGCCAGCCCCCGCTGCAGGTTTTGGAAGGTGCTCTCGTGTATATTCATCTCTTTTAATAATTCGTCTCTTTCCGTGCCGGAATCTTTTAGCTGCAGGGTGTTCTTGAGCCAGTTTCTGCCAAATCTCTTACGCAACTGGTAAACCGCTTCCACGGCGGGTTCGGTGAGGTTTAGTGTTTGACGCAGCAGTACCATGTCCTCGGGAACGATTTCGTCGTAGCCTATTCTGACCACGCAGTCAACACTTACTCCCCGGTGCCGTGAGTTTTCCTCGTCAAGGGTAAAGACAGCCACCTTTTCCGGGAAAAGCTGCTTGAGCGCTTGCACCTTGTATCCTGATTCGCTGCTTCCTTCCCAGCCGTACTCGTTGTGCATATCAAAGATAAGGTTTACCGCCTTGCTCTTCTGCAGCATGCCAGCCAGTAGAATACGGGTCAGGAAGGTCTTGCCGGTGCCGCTTTTACCGAAAATACCGTTGGAACGTGTTACCAGCTTCTCCAGGTCAAGGCAGAGCTTGGTCTCCATGTCCAGCGGGTTGCCGATATGAAATCTCTGCTCGTCCTCTTTACCAAAGACAAGCTCTATATCCCGTTCCGTGGCTATGTTGACTGCTGAGAAATGGCCTGGTACTGTCTTCACCGGCTGGGGACCATCAAGCAGGGTACTCACATCACTGCCAATGGTAAGCATCGGCAGGACATGGACTATACCGTAGGTGCTGGTGCCGACGAGAACCTCGGCGGTGAAGGGATCAGAGGTGTCGGGCGGGGTAATGGTAAGTTTCGGGTCGGTAACAGCCAGGCTGATATCGGTAATCATGCCAAAAAAGCGCTGTTTTTGCCCTTCGATGGTTACGTAACGCCCGACGGTAACGTCTTCTATGGAAGCCCGGCTATCAAGCCGTATCTCCATCCCTTTGGCCAGCGAGCCAGCGACAACGATGCCCAGGCGGTACTCCTCCTGGTTCATTGCCTTATCCCTCCCAGGATAGTCCTGAGCTGGTCATATTGACTGCCGAGCAGCACGGCCAGCTCTTTGCCGGCGGCTACCAGAAAGGCACGGCGGTCCTCATGGGCCTGGCTTATATAGCGAAGCGAGGCAGCGACCAGCTCGTTCGGGGGCAAGGGTAAGTGTGTATTTATCAGTATATTGAGAAAATTAAGGGAGCTACTGAACTCCCGGGTCTCTTCTTGGGAGCACAGGTGGACAAAGCCGTGTATGTGTGCTGGCACCGGCGGCAGATAGTGATAGACGCTATTATCCTGACGGTAGCCAGTAACCAGGGCGGTAAAATCACTGCACAGCAGCTCCTTAAGCTGCGGGCTGGAGCTATAGATTGCTTCCTCGCTGGTCTCGTTCTTGCCGCGGGCTATAGCGCGCCGCCCCGGATCAATACTGCCGGTAGTGGCGTTATAGACTATTCCGTAAAGTTCGAGCGGTGCGGCTTTCGTCTTGACCAGGCTGCCGAAGGGTGGTAGCTCGAAAAGCTCGTAGCACTGGGCGGTAAAAACGGTAGTGCTCGCCTCAATAACCTCACCTACTCTTTGTCCTTCTTTCATGGCTAAGTCTCTGTCTCTTCTCTGTCAGCTGTTATAAATCCTTGCTGCCCTCAGTCCCAGTGTATTTTTATATCGTTAACGATGCCCGGGGGTTCAAACCAGCTATGGCCTAGGTCTTTACCACTCTCTTCCAGGGCTGTTCTTTTATCATCCAGGCTTGCTTCCCAGGCTTCAATTTTAACCAGTTCGGTTGAGTCTTTACGGAAAGACTTGCCGCGGACCTCTTCGTTGTAGGCCATTACCTCCTGGTTATACTCATTAAGCAATTTATTGCGCTCATGCCAGGTTGCTTTGTACTGTTCATAGTAGGCATATGTCTGCGATTTAGCTTTGGTTATGTCTATGAGACCGTATTCTTTGCCCGTCTCTAAATAGGCCAATGTATCGTAGTTAAAACCGTTATTAAGCCCCAGGGCAGTGGCCTCTTGTATTTTCGATTCTACTAAAGCCAGGGAAGCCGGGTTCATTTTTTCCTCCAGAGAGTCGCCGGTGCAATCAATGTAAATCAGGCCCTTATCCGTAGTCTCAAAAGCATTCAGGGCGTGTCCCTCGCTTGTCCCGGCGAATTTTATGCTTACCCAGGCAGCCCTGATGCCGGCTGCTTCGGCGTTATTATGGACATCCTCGGCGAAATCACTGCACACGTAGCTTTGCGCAACATAGGTATTGGCATCTGTCCTGTCCTTAATGATGAAATCCAGAAGCTCGGCATAGGTGGGGTTATGGGCATCGGGATTGTTTATTAACTGAATCGGGTTACCGTCTCCGCCGATTTCAATTATACCGTCATTGTAAATTTCCTCCGTGACTATACTGCAGCCGGCAATCAGACTGGCGAGACACAGCAGTATCCCGAGAACATAGTACGAATGCCGGATAAGCTTGCCGCTCACTTAAAAAAACTCTCCGCTGTCTTTTCTATATAGTAAGTTGTTATATCCACCTTGTCCTCTTGCTCAGACTCTTGGCAGAGCCGGTGCCGGCTATATTTTCTCTAGCCAGGACTGATTCCACCAGTTGCCAGAAGGCGGTCCTGTCCGCTTCGGTTACGACTGCCTTTTCATGGGCTTCCATCAGGGCTACCGGATAGCCATGACCACGGCGGCACTGGTCTGAAATTAGCGCGTGGGCCAGGTTAAGCAGGCTGTCGCTGGTGGCTACCCAGCCCGGTATCTCAATCCGGGCGATTTCACTGTCATCTACTTTAAAGTAGAAAAAATAAACCTGGTGGTACCCATAGTGCTTGATAACGGTAGAAGACTGGCTGGCAAATATGTCTGATCTTTCATTCGGGCCCAGCAGCGCCCGGAACAGGTCCTGGTCACGTATACCGGCCAGCGCATCGCATTCCCTTGTGGTGCAGTTTGAGCAGTAGCGGTCGGTATCTACTATTTCCTTGGGGCACAGGGCCACCCGCAGGGTATTTACTACATCGGTACCGCGTGGCGAGCTGATATACCCGCCAAGGGTAATCTGCCTGCTTTTATTAAGACTATTAATTTGTTCCAGACTGTGCAGAAATCCCTGCTCCAGCAGTGCCCGGGTAACGAACTCCGGGTAAGCCTCCAGGCTCCACAGGATTAGCGAGCCGTCAACCAGAGCCAGGCTTTTACTGTCAGGCGGTAGCTCCGCAGCCAGTCTGGCCAGCTCTCCACACTCGTCCACGCTGCGCTTGATGTTGAGCAGGGCACCTTCAATGGGTTGCTCGCGGTTTTTACTACCCTCGGCCCTGATGGTTAAGTCTTCATCGTCAAAGTAAAGGCGCGGCGAGTTATCCAGGGTAGCACCGGGGCTGCTACCGTACTGGATACTTGATGAGCCGGTATTAATCAGAAAACATCTTGTCGACCGGTGCCGGTCAACATCAATCTGAGAGCCGTCAGCGGCCACCACGGTGAAGTTTTGGGGAGGGGGCGGGGCATGGTATCGCTCATCCAGACCGTTTACCAGGCCGGCTACCAGCCAGGTAGTTTTACTGGCGGTAATCTTATGCTTTAGCCCGGGTATGTCCTTAGCCCGGGCGTGGAGGGTATCCAGCGCATAATGTAACCGTGTGTCTTGCTCGTTACGGCCAGCCTTGAGGCTGGATATCATCCCTGTCACCTGCGTAGCTACTTTAGTTAAGTCCAGCGACATCTCTATTTTAGTCCTTCTTGATAGTAAGTTTATGGCCTAGGCCATAAATAGGATACGCCCGCAATTACTGCACTGTACCAGTTTATGGGTCCTGACCTGCTGTAAATGAGCCGCGGAGAGAGAGATATGACATCCCTGGCAGATTCCCTGCTCCACCCTGGCTACGGCGTTGCCCCTCTGCTTTTTGAGTTTACTGTATATTTCAAGTGTCTCCTGGTCTATGCCGTCGGATATTGTTTTACGCTCCTTGCCCAACTGGGCAAGAGTTAGCTTGAGCTTTTCTATCTCACCGGATAGTCTCTGCTGCTCGCCTTGCCATTCAGTTTCCAGCTTTTTTAGTTTGCTTCCGGTTTCGGCTATGCTGGACTCGGTCTCTTCCGTTTGTTCCATTATCTCCAGAGCTTTGTCCTCAAGCTGACTGCGCCGGGAACTGAATCCCCCCACTTCATGCTGGAGGCTGGCCAGTTCCTTGGGGTTAACTATATGGCCACCGTATAGCTTTTTTCCGGCATCGGTGATTTTGGTTGTCAGGTCGTCTATATCCCATTCCAGGGAGTGCTGTTGTCGCTTGAGTTCCTCAAGGTGCGCCGACCCCGATGCTAATTTACTCCGGGTCTTATTAATCTGCGCACTCTCTCCAAGCTGACCGGTGGCCTGTTTTAGGGCTTTTTCGCTGGTTTCAATTTGAAGGTCAAGCTCTGATAGATAGTAAAGCTGACTGGCAACACTCATTCATTCACCGATTGTATTTATAATTATAGGCTATTTTATACCAGCTACCAGACAATATCAATTTATCACCGTAAAAAGGTGACAAAATGGTGTTGTCATAACAGAACAAATGTGCTACTATCTACAGCACACATGGCGGCGGGAGGGCTATGGGATTATTGAGATCAGCTATTGAAAGCCGGAGATGGGGCTTGGCCGCTCATACTATAGTTCTGGCTGCTGTCAAGCTACTTAACGATGGAGAAAGACCAGATGGTCACAGAAGGAAAAAAGAAACGGGGAGCTCCCAAGGGCAACCAGAACGCCAGAAAGCACGGTTTCTATTCGAAGGTGCTGGATGAGGCGGAACAGCTTGATTTTGAGCAGGCCTGCGGGGTTGACGGTATGGATGACGAGATTGCCCTGCTGAGGGTAAAGATTAAGTCCATTCTTACTTATGACCCGGAGAACGTCAAACTGATTATGCAGGCCACCAATATACTGGCCAGGCTTATCAAGACAAAATATAACATCTCCAAGGATCAGAAGAAGGGGCTAAAAGAGGCGATAGGTAATGTGCTGCGGGATGTGGCTTTGCCACTGGGTATTGGTATCGGGACGGCTATTAAGTAGTGAGCCGTTATTTAAATGACATGGATGAAGAGGTATGAATTGGCAAAGGTAGCACAAACGTCGCTGAACAGGTTGCGCTGCTACCAGCGTGAGATAGCCATGGCGATACTGGACAGTATCTTTGGCCGGAAGGGGCTGACCTTTTCCGTGGAGATAGCGCGGCAGGGAGGCAAGAATGAACTGTCCGCCCAGCTTGAACTGTTGCTGCTGACTCTCTATATGGCGGAGCCGGTAAATCTGGTAAAATGCTCACCGACCTTCAAGCCACAGACAGTAATCTCTATGCTGCGGCTGAAAGACAGGTTGAACGATGCCGGATTTAACGGCATATGGGCAAACGAGCTGGGTTACATAGTTCGTCTGGGGAATGCCCGAACGATATTCCTATCCGCCGACGAGACGGCTAGCGTGGTGGGTAATACTGCCCATGTTCTGCTGGAAGTGGATGAAGCGCAGGATGTGGGTAAGGAAAAATACACCAAGGAATTCAAGCCGATGGGGGCGACTACCAATACCACTACTGTACTGTACGGCACTACCTGGGACGATTCCACGTTGCTTGAGGAGGTAAAGCAGACCAATCTGGAAATGGAAAGAAAAGACGGTATTAAACGTCATTTCCGGTATGATTGGGAGGCAGTAGCCCGGGAAAATCCCTATTACCGGGCTTATGTTGAGGCGGAAAAGGAGCGCCTGGGGGAGGACCATGCGCTATTCTTGACCCAGTATCGTTTACTGCCTATCCGGGGCGGCGGCGGCTTTTTATCCGCCCAGCAGAGAGCCCAGCTTCAGGGGGAGCATGCCCGCTGTCACAGGCCGCAAGCGGGTAGAGTATATATAGCCGGTATAGACCTGGCGGGCGAGGCTGAGGCGGGCGAAGGAGCGCACTTAAGAGCCCTGAAACCGCTTAAGGATTCTACCGTGGTTACTATCGGTGAACTGGACTTTGCCGCAGATGACGGCTATAAACTGCCGCGGGTGCGTGTTGTTGAGCATTACTGGTGGACAGGCACCAAGCATACCGAGCTCTACCGGCAACTCGTGGATATACTGAAAAACGTATGGCACTGCCGTAAAGTAGTGGTGGATGCCAGCGGCATCGGTCAGCCGGTCTGCTCTTTTTTAAGGCAGTCGCTGGGCTCAAAGGTGGTGCCGTATACTTTCACCGCTCAATCAAAGTCCCAACTGGGCTTTAATCTACTGGCAGCCATTAACTCCGGCCGGCTGAAAATGTATGCGGGGGACGGGTCCGGCGAGTACCAGGAGTTCTGGTTTGAAATGGAAAGAGCGAAGAGCCAGTACCGGCCAAGCCAGACCATGAATTTTTATGTTGACCCGTCAGCGGGGCATGACGATTTTCTGATGAGCCTGGCGCTGGTGGTAGAGGCGGCCGGCCAGTATAACCCCAGGGGGGCGAGGGGGAGCCAGAACAGGTGAAACAGGTTGCCACCAATCCTATCTAGTAAGAAGCCCCTGTTCTCAGCGAGAACAGGGGCTAACGTACCGGGTTATGGAAAATGTCTAGTAATATGCCGTTCTTCTGCCCAGCCAGAAACCGACGACACCGAGCAGTATGGCCACCAGACCAAAGATAATATAGATACCCCAGCTGGGTAGCGAGAACAGGAAGCCAACATAGAACGATGCCGGGGTGGACCAGTCACTCGCATTAGAGGCACCGTCCACGGACCTTACCTGCCAGTAATACGGCTCGTCCTTGCTTGTTGACTCCAGTTTCTCCTCTTCGGTAAGCAGGTATTCCGATACCGTCAAGTCCTTTTTCTGCAGTAAGACATTGGTAAAATTGGAGTCGGTGCCAACTTGAAGAGTGTAGGTAAGGCCGCTCGGGTCGTCAGGAACATCCTCCCAGTCAAAGAGTGCCAGGCTCTTTGATTTGGTAGCATCTTCCGGCAGCAGCGGCACCGGTGTTGCCGGGGCCTGCGACTCCATAATAAAGGTGAATTGCTTGGTGGTATGACCGTCAGTAACGGTCAGGACGTGGGTGCCGGCAGCGCTCGTTGGAATGGTAACCATAATTGAGAAAGCACCGTTACCATCCGTAGTAACGTTGGCCAGTGCCACTGAGTTAGAAGCGTAACTGACCGTAACGGTGGCATTGGGTTTGAAACCGGTACCGGTGATGGTGATCTCCATGCCCACGTGACCCGGTGCGGCCGCCGTCGTGGTCTGACTTATGGTGGCATCGGCGGTGGCTGTAAAGTTGGTGCTGGCACTGTAGGTGCCGTCGCTGGCTTCTATCAGGTAGGTGCCGGCGAGACCGGCTGATACATTAAAAGTAGCGGTGAAGATGCCCTTATCATCGGTACGGATGGAGGAGGGGCTGGTACTGACAGAAACGCCGTTATATTTGATAGAGACCGTCTTATAACCTCTGAATCCGGAGCCGCTGACCGTTACCGTAGTGCCTGAAGAACCGGTAGTAGGCGTGATGGATATCTTCTCACCAATGGTATAGCCAAAAGCAGCCGAGTTATAGCCGGTATCCTGTGCCTTTATCGTGTGGCTGCCCCTTGAACTTGAGGGTATGATGAAGCTGGTTATGGTAAAACTGCCGTTGGCGTCGGTAGTGGAGGTGCTGGTGCTTACACTTACATCGTCCCAGAAGAAAGTGATTGCAGAACTGGCGGCAAAACCGGAGCCGTTAATATTAACCTGATCGCCGACGGCTCCCGAAGCCGGTTCAATGATTATTCTCTGCAGGACGGTAAACGTAGATGTGGCGTAATTGGCACTCCCGTCTTGCGCTTTTATGGTATGGCTGCCCTTTGTGTCCGCCGGAATGGTTAAACTGGCGCTGGCAAAGCTGCCGATAGTGTTGGTGATGGTGGAGGTAGCCGTAATATTAACGTTATCCAGATAGAAGGTAACGATTGAGCTGGGAGCGAAACCTTTGCCGCTGATGGTAACTGTACTGCTGACATAGCCCGATGAAGGACTTAATGTAATCTGCGGTGTTACCGTGAAATAAGTGGTATAGCTGGCGCTGGTAGCCGTTGCCTTAACCGAATACTGGGCCTTGGGGCATTCCGGGATATAGAAAGTTGTGTAAAGAGCGCCGCCAGGGCCGACCGTGCCGGTGGCTACTACCTGGGTAAAGCCAATCTTAAAAAAGGTAATGGTAAAGGCTTCACCTGCGATAAATCCTGACCCGTTGACAGTTACCAGAGAACCTACCTGCCCCGAAGCCGGTGAGCACGACACTGATACCGCTGCCAGGACCGGAGTAGCCGGTAGAGCGAGTACCAGGAGTGATAGGGTAATAATGATAACCATCGTCCTGAAAATACTACTACGTTTCATCTGCTGATCCTCCGCCTCTACATAATATAATAAATCTTTATTTAAGAATGCCTATCTGGGCAATCTTTACTTTATTAACCGTCTCCTGGCGCCGCGCGTGGGTACGTATGTCCCCGCAAAATTATCCAGAATGTCTCGGCTAATAACCCAGGTGTTATGTACCTTGACTGCCGGTAAGTCTCCTTGCCGACAAAGCCTCTTTACCGTCTCCGGGTGAATTTTGAGGCGGCGACTGGCTTCTAATGCGTTAACGTAATTATCCCACGGTTTCATTATCAATATTAATATTGTTTTATTAAAACAATATTACAATCAATATCCCCGTGTTGTCAATAGCCAAAAAAGCTATATAGAGTGACAAAATCCTGTTGACTGTATTAGAACAATCGTGCTAGTATTGCCCCGAATTGAAGTTTTTGAGAGGGATTATGGAGATGGAACAAGAGTTGATATCGGCTGAGAGGTTTCAGGTGTCTGGTTCCCTGGATGCGGCAGTGGAGACAGATTTACCGCCGGAGTATTGCCGCTATACGGATATGGGCTGTAATGTGGCTACGGCGTATCTGGGTCACCAGTCGCTCTGCGCTGAGTGTCCCTTCTCCGAGTGCATATTCGAGGAGCCGGGAGGCAGACAGCACTTGTTAAAGGAGCTACGCAACGAAGAAATAATAAAAAAATTCAAGACTGAGGGCAGGAGTATTAAAGAACTGGCGGTTAGTTTTAACGTCAGTATAAGAACAATACAGAGAGTATTAAAGAGGGTGGGAAATGAATGAAAGTTCTATTGTAACACAGCTGGAACAGATTGACCTGGAACGGATAAAGGGCTATCAGGCGTTATTAGATTTCTACCATGGCTACCACTGGGAAGGCAGAGAGAGATGGGGTGAGAAGAGACTGACCTTTAACTATGCCCGGGTCTTTGTAGATAAGATTACGTCCTACTTAATGTCCAGTGTAAACTTCGCCGTAGACCCGGTAGAGGATTCGGACGAGGCGAGGGTAAAGGCTCAGGAGGCAGAAGCGGCACTTTACCGCATATATGAGGATAACCACCTGGAGCAACTTGATCTGGAGACTGAGATTGATTGTGCCGTCCTGGGTGATGCCTGTTACAAGGTTATCTGGGATAACGAGTCAAGAAGGGTCAGGGTGACCGCTCCCGATATTCAGGGTATCTATGCCTGGTGGCTGGGAGATGATACCTCGCGGGTGTGGAGATTAGCCTCTAAATACAGTCTATCCGCGGAAGAGGCCGAGTTGCTATATGGGCTCAAAACCAGAAACAAGGCTGCTTCTGTCGTTGAGCTGTGGACAGACCGGGAGTTTGAGCTTTATATGGACAGTAACCTGATAGAGAAGAAGCCCAATCCCTACGGTTTCATCCCCTTCGTGGTTTATCCCAACCTGCGTGAACCCAAGAAATTCTGGGGAGTCGCCGACCTGCCCCAGATTATGGAAAGCCAGCGGGAGCTAAACCGGGCCATGAGCCAGCTATCCAGGATACTGGAGCTTTCCGGTAATCCCATAGCCGTGCTGGAGAATGTGGAAGAGTCATCGGATATAGCCGTTAGACCCGGAGCGGTGTGGAACATTCCGGAAGATGCTAAAGCCTATCTGCTTGACCTGCTGCAGGGCGGCGGGCTCAAGCTCCACATAGACTATATCAATCTGCTCTACCGCAGCCTGCATGATGTATCGGAGTCCCCCCGCGCTGCCTTCGGCGGGACGGAGAGAGATTTATCCGGAGTCGCCCTGGAGATGGAACTGCACCCGCTGCTGCAGAAGGTAAGACGGAAAAGAATTGTCCGGAGCGCCGTATATAACCGCCGCAACAGGCTGATTCTAAGATTGCTCAAGCAGTTTGAGGGTAAGGATTTCGGGAATAACCGGTTGCGGGTGATATGGGGGCCGGTACTGCCTCAGGACATGACGCGGCTGGTTTCCAGTGAGCAGATACTGGTACAGAGTGGTGTTCATTCCCGGCGAAGAGCTATGGATGAG
>Ga0075115_10000990_pt1 | contig 14142 bp, 10 predicted proteins | sample AntAceMetag02UKH_FD_69785 | JGI IMG/M metagenome (GOLD analysis project Ga0075115, IMG submission 69785) | Saline lake microbial communities from Ace Lake, Antarctica - Antarctic Ace Lake Metagenome 02UKH | ecosystem: Environmental > Aquatic > Non-marine Saline and Alkaline > Saline | place... | reverse complement strand
TTTAAAGATTATTCACGGGTTGTTTTTATCATAGATTGGCTTTTAACTATGTTTTTTATTATGGGCTCAAGGATTGCTTTGAGGGCATTTAAAGAATATTTTGTAAATATAGGCTTAAGCGGAAAACGGGTTATTTTGTTTGGTGCTGGAGATGGGGGGGAGTTGGCTTTGAGAGAAATAAGAAATAACAATGATCTTGGTTATGTAGTGGTTGGGTTTTTAGATGATGATGTTAAAAAGAAGGGTAGTAAAATTCACGGGGTGCCGGTGCTGGGAACAAAAAATGAGCTTGAGAAGATAGTAAAGAGATTAAACATTGAAGAGTTGTTAATTACAATTCCTTCTGCTCAGGAGTTAGAATTTGCTCAGCTTTTGGAAAAGTGCAATAATTTAAATATTGTATGCAAGAAAATGTCAAGAGTGATGGAGTTTGAAAAGTGGAACGATTGATAATAAAACTTGATTTTTATATTTTTTTATTACTTTGTGTTCTTTTATTTGTAATACCGATATCAAATGCTATGATTGAGGTTTCAGCCTGCAGCGCAATCCTTTTATGGGCGATTAAAAGGCTGGTTATGAAAAGGATGAATAAGACTAGTTTTTTTCCTTTTACTCCAATTGCCTACTCTCTTTATGCTTTTATTTTTGTTGTAATTCTTTCATCTGTTTTTAGTTCCAATGTTGCACTTAGTTTTAGGCATTTTTCCAGAAAGACACTTGAATATTTTGCTATTTTCTTGTTATTTGTTGATACGATTAATAATAAAAAGAGGGCAAAAATAGTTATAAATGTATTATTTGCTTCCTTTCTGCTTATTTCAGTTGATGTTTTGGTTCAGTATTTTTCCGGGTTTGAATTTTTAAGAAACAGAATTCCTGTGGCAGGTCGCATTGCTGGTTCTTATGAATACCCTGATGGGTTTGGGAATTATCTTGTTTCATTTTTACCTCTTCTTTTGGTATTTAGGCCCAAATTAAAATCTTATATTTTTCTTAGGTATGCGCTTTTATTATTCTTTCTGTTTTTTCTGATTATTAACAGTACTAAAGGCGCCTGGATTGCTTTTGTGACTGTATTCGTATTTTTAGGGTTTTATCTAAAAGAAAAAAGATTTATTACTATACCAATTATACTGATGCTTTTATTTATGATTTCACCCCAGAAAACAAAAACATTAACGATTTCTCAATTTAGATTAGCCCAGGCTTCTATTTTACAGAGAATTGATCTTTGGAAAACCAGTTGGAATATGTTTATTGATAAACCGATAATTGGCCAGGGTCTTGGGACATACATGTCTAATTTTAAGAAATACCAGGATGAAAAAGAGCGTTCTGTGGGTGAACAGGGTATTTGGTATGCACATAACTCTTATTTGCAGATGTTGGCTGAAAACGGTATTTTAGGTTTGTTTTCTTTTTTGGTAGTTATATTTAGCGCTTTCATTTTTGCGTTCAAGTCTTTATCAATATCCAGTGATAAGTTTTTTAGGATGTCTATTATGGGTTTTATTGCTGGATTATTCGGTTATTCGGTTCAGATTTTCTTTGATTCCACATTTTATTCATTATCTAATGCAGTTATTTTTTGGTCGATTTTAGGTATTGTGGTTGCAATGTCTAAGATTAATAATTCCATTCAGGCTTAGTCTTATGACAAAAACTTTCTTTGGAAAAATTTCTATACTTCTTCCTGCCTATAATGAAGAAGGCCATATCTTTGAGAATATAAAAGAAGTGTATCGTACCTTTTTGGACTTAGGCTACAATTTTGAGATTATTGTTCTTGATGATGGAAGTAGTGATGCTACATTCAGCGAGCTAGAAAAGGCTAAAGAGTTGTTTCCAGAGCTGCAGATTAAGAAAAACCTTTCTAATTTTGGCAAAGGAAGAGCTTTAAAAAAGGCCTTTCGTTATTGTAAAGGGGATTATGTTGTGTTTTTGGATTCAGATATGGATCTTCATCCTTTACAGATTAAGACATTTTTTGACATAATGGAACTCGATAATGCTGATGTTGTTATTGGTTCCAAAAGGCATCCTAATTCCGTTTTGAATTATCCTTGGCATCGAAGGTTGGTGAGCTCCATCTATTTTTTCTTGGTAAAGATTCTTTTTGGCCTGCCTATAAGAGATACTCAAACAGGTCTTAAGCTTTTTAAATATGAAGTGCTGGCAAAAGCTTTTCCCAGGGTTTTGGTGAAAAAGTTTGCTTTTGATCTAGAGTTGTTGGTTAATATTCATCATTTAGGTTATACAATAGCAGAAGCTCCTGTAAGGGTGGATTCCAAAAGAAAATTCGGCCGTATTGGTGTAAATTCAATAATGCATACTTTTTGGGACACACTGGCAATTTGGTACAGAATGTATATTTTAAAATACTATGATTGAATCAAATAAGCAAAATAAATCTATAACGGTAGTTATTGCTGTTAAACAATTTAATGATAATTTAAAAAGGTGTATTGAGAATTGCCTTGAGCAAGATTACCCGAATTTTGATATTTTGGTTTTCCCGGATGAAGATTTCCAATATGATAACGATAAGGTTAAAATTATAACCACGGGTAATAAAACCCCGGGTGTTAAAAGAAATTTAGCCTTAGTACATAGTAATGCTGATATTTTTGCTTTTATTGATGATGATGCCTATCCAGAAGAAAATTGGCTTAAAAGCGCAGTAATAAACTTCGCAGACGAGAATATAGCTGCTGTTGGCGGTCCTTCTATAACCCCTGAGGAAGATTCATTGTTGCAAAAGACAAGTGGACTTATTTATGAGTCTAATTTGGTAAGCGGGCCGTATGTTTACAGGTATTTACCAACTAAAAGACAATTTGTTGATGATTACCCATCATGTAATTTTATTGTTCGAAGAAGTGTTTTCGCTCAAATAAACGGTTTTGATGAGAAATATTGGCCGGGTGAAGATACGGTATTTTGTCTTAATCTTACAAAAAAACTTAATAAAAAAATAGTTTATGATCCGAAAGTATTAGTTTTTCATCACAGAAGGCCTGTTTTCAAGTCTCATTTGAGGCAAATAGCCAATTACGCACTTCATAGAGGTTTTTTTGTAAAGAAATTCCCTCAAACAAGTTTACGCGTGGGGTATTTTGTGCCATCGGTATTCTTGATATTCTTGGTCTTAGGACCATTGGTAAATGTTAATTTGTATATTTTTACTTTAATGCTTTATCTGTTATTAGTTTTTTCAAATGTCTTTTTAGTCTTTAAACATAGTAAAACCAGCCAATATATGTTGATTCCTTTGATGTTTTTTGGTATAATTAGAACTCATGTAAGTTATGGGTTTTATTTCTTAAAGGGATTGACAGTCAAAAAGTTACAACAATAGCACTTCTTACATTTTTATAAATAGGGTACTATGAAGATTCTTATAACATATCCACCTCTTAATTCGGATAAAGGCACTCCTCTTTTGTCGCAAAACAGGCAATTTCAGTATTTTAAAGAGCCAACTTTTATTTATCCTGTTATTCCGGCAACAGCTGCAACTATGTTAAAAAAACATGGATTTGATGTACTTTGGAATGATGCCATTTTTTTAGGTTGGAATAGAAAACGTTTTTTTGATTATATTGAAAAAGAAAGTCCTGATATTATTGCTATTGAGACAAAAACACCAGTTGTAAAACAGCATTGGCGGATCATTAATCAGATAAAGGATTTACGAGATTGTTTAGTTGTTCTTTTTGGCGATCATGTAACAGCCTTACCGGTTGAATCTTTTGAAAATTCAAAGGTTGATTTTGTTTTAACTGGCGGAGATTATGACTTTTTATTATTAAATTTGTGTAAGTATCTTTCTGCGAAGAAAACAGGCGAGGTGGTTGCGCTTGAACCGGGGATTTATTATAGACAGCAGAATGAAGTTAAAAATACTGGGAAATTTACCCTTAATCACAATCTGGATAGTGCTCCTTTTATAGATAGAGATCTTACTTCTTGGCAAAGTTACAGCGAGAAAAACGGCAATTTTAAACGAATTCCAGGTACTTATATAATGTCAGGCAGGGATTGTTGGTGGGGGAAGTGTAAATTCTGTTCGTGGACAACTCTTTACCCGCAGTATCGCGTAAGAAGTGTTGATAATGTTATTGATGAAATAGGTGATTTAATAGAAAATTACGGTGTGAAAGAGATAATGGATGATGCCGGAACTTTTCCTGTTTCCGGATGGCTTAGGGATTTTTGTACTAAATTTATAAATAGGGGTTTTAATAAAAAGATTTATCTTGATTGTAATATGCGTTTCGGAGCATTGACTAAAGATGATTTTGCTTTGATGAAGAAAGCGAACTTTAGGCTTTTATTGTTCGGTCTTGAGTCAGCAAATCAGGAAACTTTAGAGAAGTTGGATAAGAATTTAAAGATAGAAAGCATTATAGAAGATTGCAAAAATGCTACCCAGGCCGGACTTTTTCCTCATATTACCATAATGTTTGGTTATCCCTGGGAGAGTTACGAGAAAACTCAAGAGACTTTAAAATTAGGTGCTTGGCTTTTAAAAAAAGGTTATGCTTATACTATGCAGGCTACATTAATGATACCTTATCCAGGAACGCCGCTTTTTGAGGAATGTAAGAAGGATAACCTTTTAACAAGTTTAAACTGGGATGATTATGATATGAAAAAGCCTATCATGAAAGTGCCTTTTGAAAATGAAAAAGTATTGAATCTAATTCAGGAGATGTACAGGGTTTCATATAGTCCTCAGTTTTTAATGAAAAAGATTTTTTCAATAAGAGATTTGGATGATTTGAGGTATTTTTCCCGCGCAGCAAAGAAGATTTTTGGTCACATATTTGATTTTTCGTCTGTTAAACACTCTATAAAGGAAAAATAGATTAGAGGTCATATGGATTTCCCATCGATTAGCATAGTAATACCTACATTAAATGCAGCAAGAACTCTAAAAGATTGTTTTTTGAGTATTAATCAACAAGCATATCCTAATGATTTGATTGAGGTAATTATCCTTGATGGTGGTTCAATTGATAATACAAAAGAGATAGTTAAGGAATTTAATTTTATTTTAGTTGAAGATTCATCTACAAGAAACAATCAAGAAGCGCGGAAAGCAATAGGGTTAAGCAAAGCAAAGAACGATTTAGTTCTTTTTATTGATGCAGATAATATCCTTACGCATGATCAGTGGCTGAAGAATATGATAAGCCCATTAGTTGAAGATAATGAAATTATTGGCGTGCAGCCTTTAAGGTATCATTACGATAGGAAACTTTCTTTAATGAACAGGTATTTTGCTCTTTTTGGAGTCAATGATCCCGTAGCTTACTATTTTAACAAAAGAGATAGGCTTTCTTGGATGGAAGATGCCTGGAATCTTATGGGACAAGCAGAAGATAAAGGCAGTTATTTTAAGGTTGAATTTGAAAAAGATAAATTACCCACTTTGGGGGCAAATGGATTTTTGGTCAGGCGAGAAGTAATTAATAAAGCAAAAGTATCTCCGGAACAATTTTTTCACATTGACGTTAATTACGATTTAGTAGATTTAGGTTTTAATAAATACGCAATTATCAAAGATGATATTATTCATTTAACAGGAGATAGTTTCTTGAGTTTTTTAAGGAAAAGACTGTATTATATGATGAAATTTCATCAGCAGAGTTCGTCTTTGCGTCGTTACAAACTGATAGAAAGAAAAGATTTTTTTATGTTAGTTTATTTTATCTTAATAAGCATAACTTTAATAAAACCCTTATATGATAGTTTTAAAGGTTTTAAAAAAATAAAAGACCCGGCATGGTTTTTGCATCCAGTTATGTGTGTATCAATCATTTTTATTTATGTTTTTGGTTTAATTGTAAGTTTAAAAAAAGAGAATAAACATGTTTAAGTCAATATTGATTATTTCACCGGCAATAAGTCCGAATATAGGAGGGGTTGAAACACATTTGGATGATTTGATAGAATATCTGGATAAGGCTGGATATAGTACTTTTGTTCAGTCATATTCCCCTATAACAACTTCCGGAGTGTCCTGGAAGGCAAAAGAGCAAAAAGGTAATATTAATATACGCAGATACAGGTGGTTTGGGAAAAATTTATTGCATAGAATCGAAAAGATTCCATTGTTGGATTTTATTTACATAACACCATATTTGATGTTGAGAGTTTTGATATTTATGGTGTTTAACCATAAGAAAATCGATATTATCCATGCGCATGGTTTAAATTGCGCTGTTATTGGTTTAGTAATCAAGAAGATTTTTAAGAAAAGATTAATTGTTAGTATTCATGCTGTTTATGAATTGCCGCAAGGTAAACTTATCAGAAAATTGATTAAGCACATTTTATTAAGTTGTGATAAGCTTTTGACTTTATCTGAAGCATCAAGAAAAGAACTGATTAGTTTCGGAATTAACAAAGAAATGATTCGACTTTTTAAATATTGGGTAGATTTAGATGTTTTTAAGCCAAAATCAAACAAGAAGGAAATAAGAGAAAGATTAGGCCTAATTGACAAATTTACTGTTTTATTTGTTGGGAGATTAACAGAGAAAAAAGGGTTAAAGGTTTTTATTGAAATAGCAAAATCACTTAAAGAAATTGAATTTGTTGTAATTGGGAATGGACCACTAGAGGTATTTTTAAGAAATCTGCGAATTGTTAATGTTCATTTTCTTGGAAGAGTGGAAAATAATCGGCTTTCTGCTTTCTATAATACTGCAGATCTTTTTTGTATACCATCTTTATACGAAGAAGGTTATGGTAGGGTTGTTATGGAGGCTGTATCGTGTGATCTTCCCGTTGTCGGTTCTGATAGGGGTGGAATAAAAGAGGCGTTAAATGATAGTGTGTCTATATTGGTTGAACCAACGCTTGATAATCTAAAAAGTTCTATCGAAACTTTGTACAATAATCAAAATATTTGTAATCGGTTAAAATCAAATTGTAGAAAGTTTGCTGAAGATAATTTTAGTGAAATTAATGCTAAAATAATTATCGAAAGTTATAATGGGTGAAAATACAATAAAAAGAAAAAAATGTTTTATTATTGCTAACTGGATGCAAGGAAATGCTTTAAGTGGCGGTGATAGAATTTTTATAGAGTTAAGCAGGCGGTTAAAAGAAAAGTTTGATGTGTCTTTACTCATATCTAAGGATGGTTGGCAGATATGCAGAAGAGAGGGAATAGGTGATTTAAATCATAAGATTTGGGCGGATGATAAATTCAATAAATATGGGTATTTAATAAGCTATTTTTACCGTACTCTTAACAGCATAGTTTATTCTTTAAAGATAAAATTAGAAAAAGACGATATTGTGTATTCTTCATCAGATTTTCTTCCTGATTCAATACCTGCTTTTATTCTTAAATTCAGATATAACATTAAATGGGTTGCTGGTTTTTATTTGTTTGCACCAAAACCATGGGCAAAGGAATCGCCATATAAAAGTTGTAAGTTTTTTACTGGTTTAATTTATTGGCTGAATCAATTGCCTGTTTATTGGTTAGTTAAAAAATTTGCTGATATTATTTTTGTAACAAGTGAACCAGATATAGATAAATTTATCACAAGAAAAAGGAAACGGAATGAAGTAGTTGTAATTAAAGGGGGAGTTGATATATCGCCATCAGAGAACTTTTTTCAAACAGAAAAACCTATTCCTTATAATGAAAGAGAATTTGGTGCCTGTTTTGTAGGCAGACTGCATTATCAAAAGGGAGTTTTGGAGATGGTAGATATTTGGAATTTGGTATGCAAGAAGAAACCAGAAGCAAGATTAGTAGTGATTGGAATAGGTCCTTTAGAAAGTGAAGTTAAGAAAAAAATTAACATGTTAGAATTAGATAAAAATATAGAGTTGGTTGGTTTTAAAAATGGAGAAGAAAAATTTAAGATATTTAAACAGTCTAAAATTGTTGTTCATCCTGCTACGTATGATAGCGGAGGCATGGCTGCAGTAGAAGCAATGGCATGGAAACTGCCAGGAGTTAGTTTCGATTTAGAGGCACTTAAAACTTATTATCCAAAAGGGATGTTGAAGGTCAAATGTTTTGATATTGAAGATTTTGCAAAAAATATTTTATTGCTTTTGAATGATGCTGAATTATATGAAAAAGTAAGTAAAGACGCATATGATTGGGCGAAGGAATGGGATTGGAATAAGTTGCTTCATAGATTAGAAGATAATTTTAATTGTTTGTGTAAATAGGAGTAGACAATGAATAAACTATTGAAAACTATTGATTTATATTCAACAACAGCAACAGGTGGTTCTGTAAGCATATCTATTCTATTTATCAATTTTATTTTTGTTGTATTGTTAGCCTATGTTCTGCGGTGGTTTTATATTAAATATGGTAATTCTTTATCAAATAGACGTTTATTTGCAAATATATTTCCTATTCTTTCAACAACAACTTTTCTTGTTATCTTTGTAGTAAAATCATCACTAGCTCTTTCCTTAGGTCTAGTGGGTGCTTTATCAATTGTAAGATTTAGAACACCGATTAAAGAACCAGAGGAATTGGCTTATTTATTTATGTCGATTGCAATTGGATTAGGTATCGGTGCTGATCAAACCGTGGCAACAGTTTTAATTATATGTTCAATTCTAGTTACTACTAAGATTCATAGTGTTTATTCAAAAAGAAAGTATAGTTGTAATGTTTATTTAAACATAGAAATTAACAAAAAAGGATTAGACTCTTCAATTGTTAAACAAATTGAAAGAATACTTTCAAAATATGTTAATATTGTTGATTTAAGAAGACTTGATTCCAGAGAAGGTTTTTTAGCACTAATTTATTATATTGATTGTAAGAATGAAGCTGTATTAAAGGATGTCTTTGATAAGCTAAATAATTTAATTCCAGGAGCGAATATTAGTTTTATAGATCACGATAGGGAAGTTATAAATTAGCTATGATAACATTTAATAAACACAAAAAAGTTAAAGAGAAAAGAAGCTTGAAAAAAAGCGGATTCCGAAAATTGTTCTTTTTTTCTTTTTGGCTGAATATAATTTTTATTCTTTTTTTAGTAATTGGAGCAGGCATAGGAATAAGAAAAGAATTGAAAGGCAATGATTTTAATGCTTCAGTTACCAAGGCTTTTGGGAAATTTAAACGTCAAGTTCTAGGTATGTTATTAAGGGTGGAATACTTATTTCACAAAGATGATATTAATATAGGGCTTGATATTAAGTTTAAGGACTATAAGAAATTGATGAGAAAAAGAGAAGAAGCTTTACGTATTGGTATCCTTAATATTGAAGATAATGATTTTGTTTCTGCTGAGCTAAATTTCAAAAATAAAAAAATACCTATAAAATTACGTTTAAAAGGTGATACAACCGATCATTTATTAAGTGAAAAATGGTCATTTAGAATTCATATTAATGGAGATAATTCATTTTTAGGAATGAAGCGTTTTTCAATACAAGATCCTGCAACTAGAGTATATGCATATGAGTGGGGGTTTTTAAATAATCTACGACTTGAAGATATTCTTGCACCAAGGTATGAGTTTATCAATGTAACAATTAATGGAAAAGATAAGGGTGTTTATGCGTTAGAAGAGAGTTTTTCTAAGGAGTTGTTGGAATCGCAAGGAAGGCGTGAAGGGGTTATTGTAAAGTTTGATGAGGGTTCTGCGTGGAGACAGAGGGCGAATTGGTTTTTTAATGAGAATAAAGATATTGATTTCACGGAATCCGTTCCATATTGTCCAGATTTTTTTATTTTGCAGCCAAGGCATTGGCTTAATAGCGAATTTGATACTTTTAGAACTAGTAAAGTAAATGAAAATATAATTTTATCAAACCAAAGAGACTCTGCTTTTGGCTTGTTGGAGGCTTTTAGGCGGGGAGAATTAAAACCTTCAGAGGTTTTTGATGTTAAACTAATAACTAAGTTTCTGGCTTTAACACATCTTTGGGGAGGAGAGCATGGGTTAGGTTTTGAAAATATTAGATTTTATTTTAATCCTGTAACGTATAAGCTTGAGCCTATAGGTTTTGATGCTATGTGCGGAAATATCTGGGAAACACCTTTAAGGAAGATTGTTGGCGCTAAAGGTGAGGGGCCTTTTCCTTGGGGTTATAACGATTGGGTACAGATAGTGTTAAGCGACACTGAGATTGCAAGGCAATATATTAAAGAGTGTCTAAGGGTTAGTTCAGACAAATATATTACTTTTTTAAAGCACAGTATTGAAGGTCAGCTTAAACGACAATTGAGAATTTTGTGGCGGTATAAACCAGAAACGATTGATTGGACACGGATTATTCATAATCAAGAATTTATAAAGAGAGTTTTGAATCCTGTTGAGCAGATTGTAGCTTATTTCGAATCAAATGATTATAAAGAAATAGATAATGATTATATTCTAAAGATAAATATTGAGAACCTATTAACGCTTCCAGTTAAAATTGAATCTGTAAGTAAAGATAATTTAGCTTTAGAAATTATACATAACGATAACAAGGGAAGATTTATTAATAATGATAATGAGATTATTTTATCTGTTAATGATCCTTTATGCATACAAAGAAATTTTAAAACTATTTTTGTAAAATTGCCGAAAGAATACGTGTTATCTGAAACAAAGATTTCTGATTTAAAATTTACTATTCATAGTAAAGTTATTGGTTCAAATTTTGAGCATTCGACTGAAGTTTATCCGTTTGCCAAGCCGACATTAATAAAAGGTTTTCCTGATAGGCCATCGGTTGAACAATTCTTAAATGATTATAATTTTTGTGATTTTATAAAAAAAGAAAATAAGATATTTATTCCAAAAGGTGAATATTTAATTAATAAGGATTTTGTTTTACCTAGAAAAGCTTCACTTGTGTTAAGCCCCGGAACGATTATGAAATTCAAGGAAGGCGCTATTTTATTTAGCGATGGTCCAATAAAAGTTAAAGGTTTGATTGATATGCCTATAAAACTTTGTCCGCAAGATAAATCTTGGGGTGGCGTGGTTGTAATGAATGCAGATAAACCTTCATTTTTCGAACATGCCAGAATTGAAGGTATTTCAGGGGTGAAGAGAAATGGTTGGGTGTTAACAGGTGGACTAAATTTCTACAAAAGTCCAATTTTCTTAAGTTATTCAATAATAGAGAATTTTTATTGTGAAGACATGATTAATTTTATTAATACTATATTTAGTGTATCTAATTGTTTCTTTTCGTTATCATATTCTGATGCCATTGATTCTGATTTTTCAAATGGAAAAATATTTAATACAAATTTTTCTGATATTGGTGCTGATGCAATTGATGCAAGTGGATCTGATTTAAAAATCTGTAAAGTAAATTTTAACAAAATCAAAGACAAATGTATTAGTGCAGGTGAAAAAAGCACTATTAAAGCAGAGGATCTTTTTTTTACTGATTCAAGGTTTGGAGTTGTTTCTAAAGATTTATCTTTTGTTGAGATATTTGATTCAGATTTGATAAATTTAGAATATGGTTTAGCTGCGTTTATGAAGAAGCCAGCGTATGGGCCTGGAAAATTAATAGGCGAAAGGATAACTCTTAAGAATCTAAAAGTAAATTTCTTGTTGCAAGAGGGTTCTTATATGGAAGTTGATGGTAAAGTCCCCGATTCTATTAATGTTGATATTGATCAGTTGTACAGGATTTCTGAAAATAATAATGGATAATAAAAGAAATTATCGTTACGAATACAAATTTGTTTTTAAAGAAACGGATTTATGTTATATGAGGAGTTTAATTAAATCTCATCCTTATTTATTTATCAATAAGTACCCTTGTAGGGTTGTTAATAATATTTATTTTGATACTAATAATTATGATTGTTATCTTGACAATTTATGCGGTATTACTGCCCGAAATAAATTACGGTTTAGATGGTATGGAGATGTTTTTTTAAATATACTAGGTCAAGTAGAGCTTAAATGTAAAAAAGATCTAGTTAGCTGGAAAATAATTGAGAGGATAAATAAAAAAATCGATTTTACAACAATGAATTGGAGAGAAATAATAGAAATTATTTCTAACAGTTTATCTGGAATTCTGAAAATTAAGTTAGCTAAATTATGTAGGCCGGTATTATTCAATAGGTATCAAAGGGAATATTTTGAAACCTATGATGGAGATTTTCGTGTGACTCTTGATTTTAATCAGAGATTTTTTATTCAACGTTCAAATTTAAAACCTAATATTACGAATAAGAGCTCTATGATGGAAACAGCGATTATGGAGATTAAATGTGATAGAGCAAAGAGATTTCAATTGGAGAAGCTAACGAATTTTTTCCCTGTTTCATTAAGCCAAAGTTCTAAATATTGTAAAGGGGTGTCCTCCGGCTTTTATTAGATATAGAATGAGTTTGAATGTAGATTTTTTCAATGAGGAGTTAATTAAATATGAAAATTAAGCAAAAGAATTTGATAAGTATATTTTTTGTGATTTTATTATGCTTGATTTTTACATTTCCTATTATTTTTAAGATGAGTTCGCATATCTATGGGTCTCTTTACGGAACAGATATTGAGGGTGGCCTGTATCCTTTTTGGTATTTCGATTATGCAATTTCCCATGATATCAATCCTGATAATGTTGTAATGAGCAATCATCCTTTTGGTTATAAAATGAGTTCAATTCCCGATAACTTGTGGATTAATATCGTAAGATTAACTACAATTGTAACAAATGATATTTTTGCCTTTAATGCCTTTATATTATTAAGTTTTATTCTTTCGGGCATATTTTCATTTTATTTAGTTTTAGAGTTAACAAAAAGTAGATTGGCAGCATTATTTGCAGCTATTATTTATACATTTTGTCCTTATCATTTCAATAAAGCATGGGAGCATATGGGGTTAGTTTCCGTACAATGGTTTCCATTGTATTTTTGGATGCTTTTAAGACTTTATTTTATTAGAAATAAAAAGTACGTTCTGTTAACTGGTTTTTCTTTGTTTTTGATTATTTCATTTGATTTTTATTATGCATATTTTGCCTTTTTGACCACATTTGGAATACTTATATTTTTGCTGATAAATGATTTTTTTGTTAAAAAACAAGAACGAAAAAAATACCTTATTAAAAATCTACATTTTGCTTTATTGGTTTCAGTTGCATGTATTTTTTCTTTAGTTTTGTTTTCACCATTTTTAGTTCCTTTAATAAAAAAGCTTTTCTTTATGCCGAAAACAGGGCTAAATGAAGATATGTTTATTCGTCCTTTATCGGATTTGTTTTTTCAGTCAGCAAGGCCTTTAAGTTACCTTTTGCCTTCAACTGCTAATCCTGTTATAGGCAAAATTACGGAGATTTTTAAAGGAACAATATTTTACGGTCGTGCCACCATAGAACATACTCTTTATGTCGGTTGGACCTCAATTATATTACTAATTTTCTTTTTTAGAAATATTAAGCGTAAAATGCTAATATTTGAAAGCGAAGAGGATAAGTTTTACATAAGGTTTTTTACCTTTATTTTAATTTTTTCATTTTTATTCTCTATGCCTCCATATTTTAATTTTGGTATATTCAAGCTCTACATGCCTTCATTTTTTATGTATAAGTTACTACCGATGTTTCGAGCATATGCTCGAATCGGAATAATTGTTATGCTTGCTGTTAGTGTTTTAGCAGGATTTGCTTTAAAATATCTATTAAATAGGTTTAAAACTAGAGTAAAACGAGTATTGTTAGCGAGTATTTTTATAGGTTTTAGTTTATTTGAGTTTAATAATATTCCACCTTTTCATATTACCGATATCAGCAAGGCTCCTGCGGTCTATGAGTGGTTAGGGGTTCAAGAGGGAGATTTTGTTATAGCTGAATATCCGATGAGTAGTTATTTAGAGCATCAGGACTACGGGTTTAATCAACGGTACCACTTAAAGAAAATGGTTAATGGAGCTATACCTGGTAGTCCGGGTTGGGATTTGAAAAAACAGATAATTAAGATTACCGATCATAAGACAGCAGGAATCTTGAAGTATATAGGGGTTAAATATGTTATTATGCATTTAGATAGGTATGCAAGAGGAGAAGACAAGGAGGCTGTAGATATTATTGGTGAGGTTCCTAATTTAAAAGAAAATAAAGGCTTTAAATTAGTCAAAAGTTTTGATAATATTGATATATTTGAAGTTACAG
>Ga0075115_10000983_pt1 | contig 14179 bp, 9 predicted proteins | sample AntAceMetag02UKH_FD_69785 | JGI IMG/M metagenome (GOLD analysis project Ga0075115, IMG submission 69785) | Saline lake microbial communities from Ace Lake, Antarctica - Antarctic Ace Lake Metagenome 02UKH | ecosystem: Environmental > Aquatic > Non-marine Saline and Alkaline > Saline | place... | reverse complement strand
ACCCACTCTTTGTTCATATACATTAAGAGAAAAGGGTATTTCAATTGGTGAACCATTACCGGTTACCTCAATTTTCAGTTCATATACACCTTCAGCCGCAAACAGGGCTGCTGCCAATTCTCCATGGTACATGTATAGGATTTCTGAATCCAGAATCCATGTCGTCTCTGTTGGAGAGTCATTAATTAAGGCATTTAACGTTGGATTCGTTATTCCCGTTACTTTGATGGTTAAGGGAACCATATCACCAACCCAGAAAGCATCTCCTGCTGCAGGAATAATAATCTCTGCAACGGCAGTACGCGTAATCATGAGAGGAAATGCTTTTCTGAAAACTTCAGCAGTCTCCGCACCCAGCCCGGAATCGAAAATTACCAGGGTTAGTGTGGCTTGTGATTCTGAGAAATCAGACAACTCAGCATTGCTGAAAGAGATATCTTTTCCCTCTTTCTGCAGCTTCGTCTCACCTTGCTGGAGTTTCCAAAGAACATTTGTTTCTACTCCTCCGGAAAATCCCACGCTGGCAGTAAGTGAGGTTTTATCTCCTTCTGCCAAATAAGTTAAGTTGCCGCCATTAACCAGCGGCAGTACATTTGAAACTGGTTCATATACTACCAGATTGACAGAACCGGAAGACTCAGATCCATACTTATCCTGAACTTTTCCCAGTATAGTTAATGCACCGGCACCAGCTTCTTCATAGATAAACGGGTTTCCTACACCTAATTGTGTCCCTTCATCATTCTCCCATGTTACAGATCCTGAATATGGCTGGTCATCTGTTACAACAGCTGAAAGCACAATAGGATCTCCTACCGGAAATAAATCTCCCTCTTTAGGGGATACTATTGCAACTTCCGGTGAACCATTTACCGTAAAAGATACTTTGGCAAGTGAAGGCGAAGTTCCATCACCAGGATAGAGGGCTGATAATATATAATTACCCGAAACTGCAGGAGCCGTAAGTCCTGTCAGTGAGTCAAGCTTGTTCCCATCCAACGACCATTCTATTGAGGACGCCTCTGCACCTGCAGGAAGACCTGTAATCTGTGGAAGAAGCGACTGCCCTGCATTTACAACTGTTCCATGCGGCCAGTAAATTCCCAGCTTAACCGGCTCATTCTCTACTACTATGCTTATTCGGTTTGAACCCCTTAGTTTTCCTGCATCATTAAAATATTCACAAAGAACAGATACTTCACCTACTTCCGAAGCGGTAAATCCTGTATTTTCTCCGGTCCGATCAACTGATCCAGCCGAAGGGTTATCAAGATACTGGACTGTCCACAGGAAAGATCCGGATGTACCGGCTTCCCCATTAGCTGTCTCAAGAGAGGCAATTAGCGGTATTTCGTACAGTTTCAAATAGGTATCTCCGGCAATTGGCGACTGTATTTCAATATCAAGAATTCCTGACTGAACCTCAACCATTATCTGTTTCTCAACAGCTACGCCCTGCTTATCAACTGCTTTTGCTTTTAAAGAGTGTTTGCCAATATCTGATTCAATAAGTTCTCTATACTGCTGATCACCGGTAAGAGCTATCCCGTCAAGATAGAGTGTTATAACCGGATCATCGCCCGTATCAGCATCAAATGCTGAAGCTGTCCATTCAAAGGCATCTCCCGTATATTGAATATTCGGTGCTGTCAAAGAGAGTTCCGGAGGATTATTCAATTGGAACGGCACTGTTACACTCTGCTCTTTTGAACGGCCATAAGCACTTGTGACTAATTTCAGTGTTGTATCTCCGGTAAATCCGTCAGGAGCAAATGATGTATCTTTACCCATTGCAATAACTTTTGATCCAATCATCCAGGTAAAGGCTGCTCCCGGTTCTCCATTCGCTGATAATCGAACCATATCTCCAGAAGTATATATAATGTTATCAACATTAGTTGGGAAAGTGATTTTTGGGGCTGCTATATCACGTATAGTTATATTCTGTTCGGAAGTTGCCCGATCCATCGTCCCTTTGGAATATTCCGCATACACTGAAAAATCTCCAACTATTTCACCAGTAAATGTATAGGTTAATCCAGTCTCCCCAGTATCGCTATTATTTATAAACCAGTGAATATTTTCTGCAGCATCCTTAAGGTCCACACTTGAAGTTCCGACCTTTTCAACTCCTACACGACAATCAATGGAATTATCCACGATTATTTCAACGGTACTATCCGGGGTCAGCAGATTAAGGAGAAAATCACTCTCTACTTCAATCGAAACAAAATCAGAAACTGAACTGCCTGCACTATCTGTAACGGTAACCCCTATTTTATGCGTTCCTGCAGACAACTGCCCCAGCGTTCCGGAAAGAAAATCACTTCCGGAAACGCTTGAACCGTCTATACTCCATTCTATTGTTTCTGCAGTACCGGTTCTAATCTTAACTTCGGCCGGTATTTCATCATCAGGAGAAAATCGCAATCCATTGACCGGTTGTTCAATATCTATAGTGAGTCTTTTATACACAGCTATATCAGTTTCACTTGTGGTTGACCTTCCGAAAATATCGATAACTTCAACAGATAGGGTATGTGCCCCTTCTGTCGGGTTTGTTAACTCAATAGCTTTCTTAAAAGGAGCCTTTGTTAACGCATATATAGAGCCGTCAACAGCATAGGCTATTGATTCAATGAGATACTCTTCTTTTGAATCTATATCAACGGATATTTTTACAGGAGCATCAGTGTATAAACGGTTACTGTTTTCTACAGATAGATTATTAATAGCTGGGGGTGCAGCAAAATATCTATCAAAACCGGTAGTTCCGTCAACAATCGGTTCATAATCGCCATAAGATCCATCTGGTTTTCTTATGTTTAATAGTTTCAAATTCAAGGTAAAAGAGTGTACTCCGACAGAATCAATCTGAACTGATTGTCCTGAAATATCTGTACCGTCTACACTCCATACTGCTCTATCAATATCCCGAATTTCATACGGTAATAAGATGTCTTTGTCAGTTGGAAGAATCGGGAAAGGACTTACTGCTGTATTATTAATAGATTCTGGCAATATGATCTCTGCAAAAGGATCAAATACCTCAACAGTAAAACTCTGTTCGGCCACAACGCTATTCAGTCGTGCCTGACAGGTAAATTCTATTGTCCCGGCAGATGCAGGAGTGAAATCATATAGAGCCCCGGAATTTACTAAACTTCCATCTCTATACCATTTAATACTGTTTTCTATTTGAGTTTGTCTATCACCATCAACTGGAGCAGCAATAAAATGATATTCTTCACCGGTTACAATTCTATCTCCTGAGCTTATTCCCTCAAGGGTAAAATCAGGTGGAGATAAATTCTTAACATCAAACCGAACAGTATCACTAGTTAAAGTGACAGGCGAAGTGCTGCTGGATACTGCATATTCACCAACTGCAGTCAGATCATAGGTACCAATCAGCATGTTTTTCCAATCGTAATTATCCGGTAATTCGGTAGACCCATCAAAGCTCAAATACCAGGAGGTTAAATCCTGAGTTACAATTACCGGAGTCGGTACCGATCCCAGACCATAGGTAACATTTTTTTCCGGAGTAGTAACTGCAATAGAAGGATCAATAATTTTGACTGTCCACTCTTTGGTTGTGGTATATCCATATTGATCTTTGACACTGGCTTGTATGGTATAGGTTCCAATATTAGGAAAACTAAAACTACTGGTACTGCTTCTGGATACCTCTGCGCCATCTTTTGTTACAATCCAGGTAACTATGGGTGTACCATTATCACTAGATGCAGTAACTGTAAAATCAAGGGTCTCTCCTACTTTCTCTCTTACCAATTCAGTTGTAGGCTGAAAACTATTAATTACCGGTGGAACCTCACTATATACTGTAAAAGTAACTTGATTTTCCGATATACCGGTAAACTCTTCTTCACTTCCGCTTTCACCCACTGCGGTTAGACGCCAGCCAGCCTGTACAGTATGAGTACCGGCAGCAGCAAATGTTTTATCCCAGGAATCTGTCTCTGTTCCATCCACTATCCAATAGAGTTCAGCATCAACAGCTACAGCCTGAATATCTGCCACACTGCCGACAGGAATAGTCAGCTTACTTGGCTGCGACATAAAAACTCCAGGATCAGCAATTCGTACCTGAATCTCATCTATACCCTTTATTCCACTCGAATTTTTGGCACTGTATGCTATATTGATACGCTTTCTAGCCATTCTGATTGCAGGGGTATAGGAATAATCACTATTACTTGACCAGGTTATGACTGTTCCATCAATATTCCACTCACGATCGCTTATTGAGGAATCACTCTCAGCATCTGCTTTAAAAGAGTAAGTTTCTCCCGTTTTCAGGATCATTGAATCTTCCGGGAACTCTATTGAGACCTCAGGCGGAGCTGTATCAAGCACTTCAACCGAAATGCTACCGGTCTCTTCTTCGTAATCTGCAGAATCTCCATTCTGGTCCACAATTTCCCAAACCGCTTTTGCATATAATTGATATGTACCAACCCCATAAACTGCGAGATCAATAGATGATCCACTTACCTGACTTCCATCAAAAAACCAGCTAACTTCTTTAGCATTGGGTGCGGTAATATTGGGTGACAGATCAGAGTTCAGCGGGAGACTCCCTCCATCAATTACATTTGTTATAGATACAGATGGCTCAAAAACAACTATCTGTATTGTCGATTCTGATACTAAGTCATACTCATCAGTAACTTTAAGAGTAATTTCGGTAGTTTCTTTACTAGAGGAGGTGAAATTAAAAGTATCACCGCTTGAAGCCATGGTAGTCCCATTAACCTTCCATTCAGTTGTTTTAATAGAGTTTTGATGAGTAATTTCTGCAGTAATTATTACTGAATTACCAACAGGAAGCTGGCCGCCTGTCTCCGGAGTGATTATATTAACAACCGGACTGTTACCAATTGCTGTAACAGTAACCAGGGCTGACTCAACCGTTATTGAAGTTCCATTCATATCATCCACGGTCGCAGCTTTCACCTGTACAGAATGTGATCCACTAGTGACAAACGTAAAGGAAAAAGCCTCTCCTGTACCCTCTTCAGTACCATCAACATACCAGGTGAATGATTCTACATCTTGCTGTGTCTCTACAGAAAAAGTAACTTCATCATCTAATCCAGCATTACGGGAAGAACTACCGGATATTGTTACTTCAGGTTTTAGAACAGTTACATTAACTGTATCGGCACTTTCTGATAGATTCAATGAATCTGTTGCACCAAAATTTACTGCCAACCCGTTACTTTCCTGCCTTGAGTTTGGAGTATAATCTATTGATAATCCACTAAAATTACTGGATCCTACCGTCCATTGTGCAGAGCCAAGAGAAGCCTCATCTGAAAACTCAACACTGGCCTCAAAACTATACGTTTCGCCGACAATTAAGACATCATCATCAACTGGTGAATCTATCGTAACAGAAAAATCTTCATGTGCCGGTGTAGTGAAAGAATCTTTTTCTGCATCACCGGCAGAGTAAAAAGGTGATCCGTCAAGATTGATAGGGATTACATACCATTCATAGGATGTTCCGGAAAGCAGACCTGTCACTCTATAGGAGTTTTCAGTGGGACTTCCAACTCTTTCTCCATTTACATAGACATCGTATCTTTTAACCCAGTCATAATAATCGCTTACTGATAAAACCCAAGTCAATTCAGGGGACAAAGACTCAGAGTCTTCAACCGAGAGTGATAAAACAGGTGGAGGGAAAGAAAATTCACTGGTGGTTTTTGAAGCAATGGGAGAGTCGTTCCAATCTACATAGGTGATCTCTATTGTATAGGATCCACCTGCCCTAAATTTGACCTTACTCAAATCATACTCTACTAAACCGGCATCGGTATCTGCAGGAAATCCTTTTATTGCATCACCACTGCCGGTTGATTTCTTATGATTTATGGTTGCTTCATAAATAGTTTTAATTGCAGAATCTTTGATCTCAATATTTGTCGAAGATACAGAATTATCATATATTGGAATTTCAGGTACAAAAAATTCCAGAACAAGATTATCATATTCTGGAAGCGCATCAACAATTATATTACCAATCGTTATTACCTTAAAAGAGACTTCTGCCGTCTCAATCACACTCCCGGTTTTCTCTCCTGTACTATCAGCATTCCATGCTCGCAATGTAATACTAAAAGTCCCTTCAGGAATTGCAAAGGAACCGATATTAGCCAAAAAATCATCAAGATCAGTGATTCCTACTTTATCAATAAATTCTTCACTAGTATCAAATGCATGATAATCACCTATATATTTTCGTAAATCTTTATTCGAAAAGGTAATAGATTCATTAGCACCAAGCTCTTTAAGAAAACTTACATATAACGATTCACCACCCCAATCACCAGTGTCAAATTCAATCTCCAATTCTAACAGAAGATATTCAATATCAACAGTAGCATCTTTAACTATTGTTATCTCCAACATTGGGGATGCAATAATGCTGTCAAAATCAATTTTTGCATATCTTTTTGTTACTACATCATCAGGAACAGAAAGGATACGGCTCCGTGCACTACGCACATCACCAAACAGCGGGAATATCGCTAACAGTAAAATAAAGAACAATAATAAGGTCTTTGAAATTACCGAATTTGATTTAACAGATTTACTTTTTTGATACATTGTATCCTCCTGCGTCATACGTAAGAACTTGAGGATATTTCAATAGTATGTACTTTTTGAAATACCATCATTGGCATAAGATGTAAGCATTCAAACAGGACAGTTAAATGGAAATGAATTGCTTTATTAAAGAGTAAAAACAGTCCTAACTACATCCTAAACCACTTCATAACGGAAATCAAATGTTTTATCTGTTTTGACACGGTTTTGACACGTTGAATTAAGGGGTATAGTGGTTTCTCATGTATAAAACAGGAGCTAAAGAAAAATTAGAGCCAGAGAAGTGCAAATGCATTTGCAACCATTAATCCGCTATTATCATACTGATCAAGACCGAGATTACTATAGAATGGAACAAGAAGACCAGCTTCAAACCCAATACCAAAATTCCGGTTGCGACCTAACCGCAGTTCCCCTCCGATTCCAAAATCGGCCAGTAACGTGTTATTAATTGAATTGGTTTGCATGAGGCCATCATTAAAATGCGAACCGGTTATTCCCGCAAATCCATATACATCATTCCATCCATTATCCATCAGGATTCTACGGCCGTCTATTCTGAACATACCAAGCATATAGAAATAATTAAACTCAAACTGCACTCCCCATTCACCCTTTTGACATACACCTTTCAGGGCAATCGGCAAACCGGGAGAAATCACTGACAGCCCTACTCCCCATACCCGCTCATCAGGGTCACTATCGTCAGGATCCGGCGCAGCAGCAGTGAGAAAACTCATTGCAAAACAGATCAGTAAACTAATAATTACTAATTTAACTATTCGTGACATACTCAACCTCCAGATAAAGTTTGGTTGCAGCAGTGAAGCCGGACTCCATGGCTGCCGGGATACTCCCAATACACCTATGAAAATCCTCTACAAACAGCTTACTACGTTATCCGGAAGAACTCCAGTTTTCATGGGTGAAGCTCTTATAATATTATAAATCCTCCAGATTTTGACAACCCGGCTTTTTTTCTTTTCTCTTTTTCACTATAATTATTAATACTAACCAGACAAGAGGTAATACCTATGCAGCCTTCACAAAGAATTCAGAATATCGCCACATCCCCAATCAGGAAACTCAGCCCTTATGCAAATACTGCAAAATCCCAGGGCAAAAAAGTTTATCATTTGAATATTGGACAGCCCGATATCAAAACACCTGAGAATGTTATTAAGGCTATTCAGAATTTTGATGATGATGTACTTGCCTACGGCCCCTCTGAAGGGCTGCATTCATATCGTGATGCTCTCCCTGCTTATTACAAACGCTATGGTATTGATATTGTCCCGGAAGATATCCTGGTAACCACTGCAGGCAGTGAAGCAATCCTCTTCACTCTGCTGGCAACCTGTAATCCGGGTGATGAAATTATTATACCGGAACCATTTTACACAAATTATGGCGGTTTTGCTGCAATGGCAGGGGTAAACATTGTTCCTCTGACTACAAGAATCGAAGACAACTTTGAGCTGCCGTCACCAGCTGAATTTGAAGCAAAAATCACCGGTAAAACCAGAGCTATCATGATATGCAGCCCAAGTAACCCCACCGGTGGTGTCTACTCCCGGGAAGCCATTGAAAGGTTGGTTAAAATCGCTGCTAAAAATGATATTTTTCTGATTGCTGATGAGGTATACCGAGAATTTGTCTTTGATGGAATCACTCCGCTGAGCCTCCTCGATTTCCCTGAGATTTCCGATCTTGCAATTGTTGTGGATAGTGTGTCCAAGCGGTTCAGTATGTGCGGTGCCCGAATCGGCTCCATAATTAGTAGGAACCATGAATTGATCGAACAGATTCTCAAACTTGGACAGATTCGGCTTTGCCCTCCTACGATTGCACAAATTGCTACAAAAGCAGCCATTGAGACACCTGAATCCTACGGGAAAGCCGTTATTGCAGAGTATCAGAAACGTCGTGATGTAGCTTATGAAGCACTTTCATCAATTCCAGGTGTAGTAACCTGCAAACCGCATGGCGCCTTCTATATGATTGCAAAGCTGCCGGTGGATGATGCGGAAAAATTCGCCATATTCATGCTCAAGGACTTCTCTCTGGATAATGAGACGGTGATGATTACCCCTGCAGCCGGATTCTACAGAACCCCGGGCATGGGAGTTGATGAGATCCGCCTGGCATTTGTACTGAATGTGAATGATCTGAAACGCTCTGCCGAATTACTGCGGGCTGGATTGCTGGCGTATAATAGCAAATAATTTCATATTTAGAAATCAGGAAAATAATTTATCCACTATTTTTCATGACTACTATTTACAGATTTCTGTATCAGATATAATATATCTGTATGAAAACAACATTAAACTTTCCTGACGACCTAATTTCTGAAGCCAAGATTCAGGCAGCTATTGAACATACTACACTCACAAACATCATCATAGAAGGATTGAAGATACGCCTAAAAAATGAGACGGGCGGAAAACTAAAAGTATTACCAATTTCCAAATCCAGTGGTGGTCTGCAATCCGGTTATGCATGGGACACCATACATAAGAATGGAGAACAGAATGAGGTATACCGATGATCCTTTGGGATGTAAATTTGTGGGTCTATGCCTTTCGTCCAGATAGCCCTTATCATGAGGATTCTAAAAAAATACTCCATGAGGGGCTATTAGGCCGTAATCAGTTCCTTTTCTCTCCGCAAGTAGCATCATCATTCCTCAGACTTGTCACCAACCCGAAAATATTCATAGAACCCACTCATGTTGATGAAGCATGGGGTTTTATTGAAGCTTTAGAAAACCTGCCTAATGCAGTATATGCTACAATGGATGAGATGACATTTGGTATTTTCAAGCATATATCCCTTATCCATAGGGCAAAAGGAAATGAAATTCCAGATATACTATTGGCAGCTCTGGCAATTCGCCATGATGCCATATTAATCACTTCAGATCGTGGATTTAGCCGTTTCAGAGAGTTGAAGCTGCAGTTGATAAAGTAGGGATTTTAATCTCATAAACATATTTCACTTCCTACCGAGGTACATGAACAGGATGAAGCGTATCCGGTGAAAGAACTAGAAGCAAAAAATAGTGACTTGGAATCGGCGTTTTTGAATATTCTTCACCCAAATTTCAGTTATAAAAGTATATGAACTCTCAAACAAAATCAGACAGTGTAAACATCAATCAGGAAATCTTACCTGATCCTCCTGATATTATTTCAAGAACCGCCAGAGATACATTCGGTATTCCGGGACTATTTCCATTCCAACGTTTGGGAATCAGTAATATTCTGGAGGGATGCGGATTTTTTGGAGATTCTATGCAAAAATCTTCAATGTATCTTTTACAACTTGTAATATATCATTTATTTTGTTACATTTATAATATAATATGTTACATTTGCGAGGTACTGATATTGAATAACATACTTGAGAATTATTTAAAAAAAAATATTGATAAAAGCATACATATACAACCCTGGGGCGGAAAGCAAAAACTTCCTATGTTTTTACTGGAGATATATGATTTTTATCAAACAGTATTATTAGGGCAGCATTGCATACTCATTATGCTATTGAATGAATCCCCCGGGATAAATGTCATAAAAAAACACATTCTTGTTATCAATAAAACAACTGATGAAAATTTAGTTTTCTTGTACAAGTCTATATCCTTGTTTCGAAGAAAAAGTCTGATTGAACATCGCATACCTTTTGTTGTAGAAAACGGACAGATGTATTTACCTTTCTTAGGTATGGATTTAAGAATGATTATTGATATACCAGCAAAAGGAATTGATACATTTTCTTCTTCGACTCAAATGACTTTCTTATATTTTCTATATCACAAAGGATTGAGAATTAACGCCACTAAATTAGCTGACATTTTACAAGTATCCAATATGACTGCCTCTCGTATTCTTACTGACTTATATACTACAGGGCTATTAACATATGAAATTAGCGGTAAAACTGGAAGAAGCAAAGTATATAAAAGGATCGGAGATACAGATTATTATCTACTCGGCAGCAGGTATTTAAAAAATCCGATTCAGCGAACCATATATATTGATAGAATGGTGAGTGATCTTCTCGTTGCTGGTTTAGAAGCACTTTCAATGGTATCTATGTTGAATCCACCGAAAAACTCTATCAGAGCAATTTCAAAAAAAAGACTCAATGAGGTTAACCAATATCTTGTTCAAGACAGGGATAGAATTGCAGATGAAAAACACGTAGAGCTGCAGGTCTGGAATTATGACCCCCTCTTCTTAAGCAATGAACCGTATGTGGATCATTTGTCACTTGCTCTAACTCTAAAAGAGATGCCTGATGAAAGAGTTGTGCAGGCAATGGAGAGGCGCTTAAAGGATGAAATATGGTATACGGGATAGAAAAATTTAAAAAGTATTTCAGTGATTATACAGGACAATATGTATTTATAGGGGGAACCGCCTGTGACATATTGCTGGATGAAATGGGCTCGTCTTTCAGAGCCACAAAAGATCTTGATATAGTTCTTCTCATTGAAGCAATAGATGAGTCTTTCGTATTAAAGTTGTGGAAATTCATCGAGGATGGCTGTTATGAATACAAACAAAAGAGTACAGGAAAAGAGCAATTTTATCGTTTCTCACACCCAGAAAATCCCGGATTCCCAGCCATGATTGAGTTGTTCAGTCGAAAGCCTGAGAAGATAAATTTACACTTAAATTCCATCCTTACCCCATTACACATTAATGATAGTATTGCCAGTTTGTCAGCAATACTCCTCAATGACTCTTATTATGAACTTCTTATTTCAGGCAAGAAAATTGTAAATGGATATTCTGTACTTGCAATAGAATATATTATGCTTTTCAAAATAAGAGCTTGGCTGGATTTATTTAAAAGGGTTAAATCAGGTGAGCAAATTGATTCCAAAACAGTTAAGAAGCATAAGAACGACATCTTTCGTCTGTTGATAAACATATTTCCTTCTAAAAGAATTGAGATCAAAGATGAAATACATGAAGATGTTATTCAGTTTCTTGAAGAAATTACTGAGGACAAACCCGACCTAAAAAATCTTGGCATTCGAACAGTTTCTTTTGAAAAACTGATTGATAGAATTAAAGAACTGTTTGTTTGTACAAACAGTGGAGGTTCTTAATAGATGGATAGTCTTCTTATAACAGGTTCTTTCAAAATTAAAAGACAAAAACAGAAGATTTTAGTCCATTTGGCAAAGAACAACCTTTAGTCAGATATCAATTCACCGTTAAAGTAAAATGAATAGAATCTGAATGATATTATTCTCAGATTCACCACAATTTTTGAATATTCTTCAGTTAAATTTCAGTTATAAGAGTATATGGGTACGAAAAAATCATTAGATACTGCAAACAATTATCCCAAAACCTTACCTGATCCTCCTGACATTATTTCAAGAACTGCCAGAGATAAATTCGGTATTCCGGGACTATTCCCATTCCAACGTTTGGTTATAAGTAATATTCTTGAAGGGTGCGGGTTTTTTGGAGAACATATTCAAAAGGAGTCCTTCAGAAATCAGATTGTCATCCTTCCAACCGGATCTGGGAAAAGTCTTGAATAAACTGGATATTGGACAAATTACTGCATTTACTGCAACAGCCGCCCGCACCACAATTGATCATATTAAAACTCATGTTTTTTACGAGAATCCGGTGCATCTTATTCAGGGAAATCCTGACCGTCCTAATATCACCTACCGTGTAATCCCCTCATTATGTAAAATGCATGATCTTTCAATGCTGACCAATTATGAATCCGGGATGGTTCGGCCTATTATAATTTTCTGCGGCACCAGAAAGAGAACCGTCCAGACGGCTATCCGGCTTCGTCTTCGGCTTCAGGAAGACCAGATCTTCTACTATCATGCCGGACTCTCAAAAGATGAGCGGAAGGTGGTTGAAGATTGGTTCTTTACTTCGAAGAATGGGATACTGTGTGCAACTTCGGCTTACGGAATAGGGTATGTCTCTTATATTAATATATTATAGTAAATCGATTTTATTTATACCAAGCTTCCTTAGTTTTAGTTACAATCATATTCATATAGTCAATCAATACTGTTTCTTTACCTAATCTTTTTTTAGCAAAATTCTGTGCAATTGTTACTCTTCTTTGCTGATTAATTAGAAATTTACTCCAATTTTGTTTTTTATTAATATGAATACTAAAAAAATTAATAACTGAATTGATAGATTGGATAGGGCCACCCCATAGTTGGTAAACAATTTTTACTAGAGCTTCTATTATTTCAATCTTATGATAAATTGATATTTCTTCTTTCATAGAATTATAAAACTTAGCCCTTAATCGTTCCTTCAAAGAGATTAACGCTTCAAAATTCATTAGCTCAGTTCTATTGAAACTATCTACGCTTAAAGCATTAACACTATTTATAATTGAATCATATTTACTAATGAATTTATTTTGTAAAATACAATCATTTCTAAGTTCATAAATATCTGTATAACTAAACCGATCAATAGTATCAAAGGATAATTTCTCAATATCTTTTAAAGTAAAAATTCCCTCTGATAACTTAACCAAGCTCTCTAAAAAAACTTCCCAAAATATTTGTTCATCCTGAAGTATAAACGCTTTATTATCATCTAGATTAGCCAAACACCAATCAATAAGATTTTCTTGGGGAAGAAGATTGTTACACTTTTTCGAACTAGCTCCTGAAATATATCTTAGTAAATAGGCATATCGTTCCAATACATCATATGTTTCATTTCTAAAGGACTCTTTTGTAAGCTTTAAAAAATCTCTGAATAAAATAAACCCATTGCTATCCTTTTGTTTGTTCAATAAGTTTTCTAAAAATAATGTTGCGTCTTTTTCATTTATTTTAGCAGCTTTCCTAACAACAGAATCTGGATTCTGTAATTGTCCAATGGCATTAGAAGTAAATATTTGTGCTGGATATGATGATTCATAAAATAAAGGTTTGCAATCTAATGAATCTAAATATACACCGTATTTTGAAAGATTTCTTCCAGCTTTCATTTCTCTATCATTAAAATACTCTGAAAAAGATTTATATTCATCACTCATAGCTGGGCGTAATATCCTATACTCAAGTAATTCAGGGTTGTTTTGGAAAAGAAATTCAGCCATATTTGAATACATATGGTTTGAGGGAATTACAACTTCTGTATTAATAAGTGAAAAAAGCTTTATATTTCTTTCAATACTATTTTGTGAATTCTCTTGCCATCCTAATTGTGTAAAAAAAAGTTTTTTTGCCACGATACATCCTTTATTTATATGACCAAAACCCGAAAAGTTAGGCTATAGAAAAAATTAGTTTTCGGTCAGAGATCATGAACCTAAACAAACTTTACAGAATGTCAATCCAAATTCTGTAAAATGAATACCTTTATAATAAGCAGTAGAAACTTCTGTATCATTAAAATTTATCCCTTCATGCGTTTTTATGAATTTTGAAGCAATTTTAAACTTATCTTTAGAAATCAAGAATTTTTCTAATTCTTTTTCTGAAAGTGGACTTTCATCAGCTATATCTATA
>Ga0075115_10000980_pt1 | contig 14186 bp, 15 predicted proteins | sample AntAceMetag02UKH_FD_69785 | JGI IMG/M metagenome (GOLD analysis project Ga0075115, IMG submission 69785) | Saline lake microbial communities from Ace Lake, Antarctica - Antarctic Ace Lake Metagenome 02UKH | ecosystem: Environmental > Aquatic > Non-marine Saline and Alkaline > Saline | place... | reverse complement strand
TTCCCCGATTGACTCGAGAACCGTCCCTAAAACTGCCTGAAACTATTTGTGAGGGTAATCTGGCTTATTCTAACCTGGTTAGAATAAGCTATTGAAATTAATATTATTAGTATTAATTTTTTTATTCATTAATATTGAATTAGCGATAAGCAAAATGTCTTACAAATGTAATCATCGATATTCCTATTAAAATAAGTGCCCCAAGAATAAACTGTGTAAACTTCCTTCTTTCTTTTAGCTTTATCTTCATTTTCCCCTCCCTAACCAAAAAACCAACCCAGAATAATTCCACATTGGCTTATATCATAAATATACTAAATCTCTTTTTAACTGCCACTTCATGAAAATCATTTCTCTGTCAACTTACCTACTGTCTCTACACAATGGTCTACAATCTCTTTAATAAAATCCAACATATCAAGATACCGAATTTTTGCCCATTCATCGCAAATTCCTTTTGCTGACCTATCAATATGGTTAACTCGACTCTTTTTTATTAATACATGGAGGTGTGATTTATTCTCTATGATCTTTTTGCCGAGTTTCTTATCGTTAGTGTTTATTGCCTCAATTGTATTTGATAAAATCTTATCTATATTATCGCACAACTCCTTGTATTCTTGTACCGCCGCATCACTAAATAATAACTTTTCGCTTATTTTATACTCAATTCGTTCTACTAGGCTTATGCACAAATTTCCCATTCTCTCAATTGCAGAGATAATGTTCACTAAATCTACGACTATGTTCTTGGTTTTGGCTGATAACTTTTTTTTAGAACTTTCTATTGCTGAGGTAGTCAGGTTACTGTAAGTCTTATTAATCTTTGTTTCATCCTCAAGCACTCGTTTTAAGATATCAATATCGTTTTTCATTAAACCATCGAAGCTGGTGCGAAACATTATCTGAACCCGCCTTAACATTTCTACAGTCTCTTGCCTCAATGAAGCAATTTCTCTTAACTCAGCTTGATTTAAATTTGCCATATCTATGCCCTCCTCAAAACACAAAAAGACAACCCCGTTTCTATCGAGATTGCCTCTATATTATAAATATACTAAATCCCTACTCATAACCACCCCCATTGTGGTAGCTATTATAATACTCCTCCAGGGCTATATAGTCTATCTCTTTTTCTGTAGGTAATATCACCACCCCATCTCTTCCTGTAGACTATGAAGTTGTCTACAGCTGCCCTACAAGTCCTTGATATGGGTATATTCAGGTCTTTGGCTATCTTTATAAGCTCAAACTTCCTTTTTCTTGTTATTTTGAAGGATAGGGTTTCTGTGAGGTTAGGCGTAATAGCATGGTAGGTAGGAATAGGCCATGGCCTGTGGGGCATATAATTGTGACTGTGGGGGTTAGGCAATGAGAATGTGGGGCAGAAAATTGTGACTGGGGAGTCGGCTAAATATCGGTTTGTTTCCTAGTTGATTTTAATGCATCATCTATTCCGCTTTTATTTTCTCTTTCTTCAACAGTCCCCATGTCTTCTATAGCATGACGTATATTACGAAGAACTGCCGATAGGTATGGCAACCTTCTTTTATCATTTTTTCTATTGCTAATAACTATCCAGCCAACGGTCATAATGACCTGTTTATGCTCTAATTGAGGCCAGGCTAGAATATAAGGATTATCCGTCCATACCACTTTCCAGCCAGTCATTTCTTCGAACTCTTTCACCTTTCTCAAAAGAGCATTATCTGTTTTCGCTCCACCTGGGTTTTCACGATAGTCTTCACTATTATAAGAAACGATTAAACCATCCCTGTACTCTTTAATATGATACGAAGCATGTTCTATATATTTGCCCTCTAACTCAAAAATAGGTAAAACAATAATGAAAGCTACAATAAATCTAAGCCATCCCAAAAAACCCATAGATAGCAGGGAAATAAAAGGTATGGTTACCAATACGCAGACAGAAATCGATAAAACAGTAAGTATAAAATGATCCGAAGTGGTCAGTGGCACTTTAAACACCGCATCTTTCTTCCATAAAGTGAACCTATGTATCCACGCTCGCCTTAACGAAACCTCGGATATATGCATCTCTTCAGAAGGAATAAAATGCATTCTCCCGACATCGGAATAACTATTTATTAAATCTGATATGCGTTCATAGCTTGCGCTTTCTCCTGTCGGAACTCTAATATGAGAAATAGATTCGGCGCGAAGCATAGTTATAGCAAAAAACATCACAAACATTATTAGCGTAAATATTAATGCCAAATTATATACTTTTCCAATCTTCCTCATAATCCACCTAGAATAATAGCCCTATTAGAAGGCTATATAGTTTGCACACCTACAGTATAAGTATGCCACATAAATAGGGGTTTGAGAAGGGCTGAATAAGGGGTTATTTCAATGTAATTAGCGGGTTATGGAAGGGGAATTATAGGGGGGCAAAGGTGTTATTTAATTATTAATAAAATGAAGCCCAACAACATCAATGTGATAACAATAGATGATATTATTCTTGGTGTAGGATACTTTAACTTGCCCATAAAACCTATGCTGCGTCTTAGACTTTCCCCGCAGTAAAGACATAACAAGGCCTCGTCATCATAAATAGGTTTCTTACAATGCGGGCAAATGTATTCGGGCATTTACTTAAACTGCTCCTTTACTTTGGGGCGGGTGAAGAAAAATGCGATTATAATAAAAGGTAAAGCAGAGAATAGTATACCAAAAGTAATAGTCATTGTCTTTGCTATTTCTAAAGGCATTTCTGCAGGAATGCTTTTCAATGCATAGCTCCATTCTTCCTGTGTCATGGTTAACAAATTAAAGGTTTTCAACACGGAAGGAAGTTACTTACTCTGCCTTTGGTTCGCGTGACATTAGTTCATTTACTGCCTGGAGCGGGGATTTTTTCTCGAATATTACTGAATATACCTGCTGAGTAATAGGTAGGTCGAGTTTATGTTTTCTGCCTAGTTCAAGTGCTGCTTTTGAGGTCCAGGCACCTTCTATTTCTGCTATGCTTTTCTTTAGGAGGTCTTCAGCCTTCTGTCCTTTTCCTATTTTTTCTCCAAAGCCGCGGTTCCGGCCTTCAAGGCTCACGCAAGTCGTTATCAGGTCTCCAAGTCCGCTCAGGCCATTGAATGTAGCCTGAGATGCGCCCAGCGCCACGCCTAACCTGGCCATCTCCAGAAGCCCCCGCGTCAGGATAGCTGCCTTTGTATTGGCTCCGAACTCAAGGCCATCTGATATACCGGCTGCTATCGCCATGATGTTCTTCAGAGCTCCTCCCAGCTCCACACCTACCACATCCTTGTTCGTATAAACTCTGAATCTCTCTGTCCTGAAAATATCTCTTACGCGGCGGGCAAATACTTCATCAGATGAGGCTACGGCAATAGTCGTAGGCAAGCCTCTTGCCACCTCAGGCGCTATGCTCGGCCCTGATAAAACCGCCAGCTCTCTTTCGCCCAAGACTTCGAGTATCAGCTCGCTCATCCTTTTAAGCGTCTTCTGCTCGATCCCTTTTATTACGCTTATAAAACCAGCATGTGAGTTCTTAAGCGTGTCTATATTTTTCATCAACGCGCCCCGCAAAAACCTGGACGGTATGGCAAATATGATCAGGTTCGCATCTTCGCACACGAAGCGCATATCAGTGCCTAGCTGAATACTGGCTGGCACCTTGATGCCGGGCAAAAACTTCCTGTTCTCTTTATGCGCCTTTATGGCGTCTATATTATCTTTAAACGCTCCCCATAAAGCCACGTCAAAGCCCTTTTGCTTTAAAAGAAGCGCAAGGCTGGTGCCCCACCCGCCGTCTCCTAGAACTGTTATCTTCATAGAATTCAGTCTAACATAAAGAATTTTTATAGTCAATAAAACAAAAAGCGCCCGTTCGCCTGAGGCGGACGGGCGCAACCAAGGAGGAAACTAGGTCAGTTTCACAGGTGTAGGAAATTTATTTTTCCGTACAGAAAAAATCTATTTCAAGAGAATGTTTAAATGCGACCGAATACAGATCATTCTTAACAACCGCGTAAAACTTCCCTACCACATCACAGACAAATATATCTTTTTTGCTTATTGAATCTCTCTTCTTGAAGATAAAGATGTGACGCTTATTCGTGCCAGCAGATTTTATTTTTTTAAAATGCATTACTTCTTTTGAGTTGCTAAATCTGGCGTGTCCGCCTACTACGTACATGGAGTGCCTGCGCGTGACTGTCTTCAGGCCATCTTTCTCCACCGTCTCTGTAATAAAGAGGTCTTTTCTCTTTTTATTACCAGTCGTGAGGTTCTTATATACTAATTCTCTCATGGACTGCCTCTCATTCAATACTTTTTAAATCTCTTTACTTTGACTGAATAAAAAATATTTTGCTTCTTTATTCATTATAAAGTATACCACACGTTTTAGAGTTTGTCAATTTGAACAGGCCGCTTTTGGCACATATATGAGAGGATCAAAAGCATGGTCCCAATGGTTATTGAGGTGTCTGCTATATTAAAGACTGGCCATATCCTAACATCAATAAAATCAATGACATAGCCAAATTTTAGCCTATCTGCCAGGTTACCAATAGCCCCTGAGATTATCATGATAAGGCCTAGGTCAAACCTGGGATTTGCCATGAATTCAGCCCTTTTGATCGACTTTAAAATAAGGCCTGCGATAAGCACTATCGCTACCACTGAAATAATGATAAAGAAAATAGCGCTGTTTTTAAAAAGGCCAAAGGCCGCGCCTGTATTTGTCACGTATGTGATGTGGAATATGTTATTGATGAGTGGTATGGACTCGCCTACTGCTAGCTTAAGGCGGACTAATGACTTTAAGGATTGGTCAACGATAAGGATTGCGAAAATCGAGACAAAGAAAACTATTCCTTGTTGTTTTCTTCTTTGGATTGGCATTGTATGCAATGCTTTGCGTATGGGACGGCTTTTAACCTGCGAGCAGGTATCTGCTTACTGCAAGATTCACATTTCCCGTATTTCCCGTCTTTTATGCGCTTCAGGGCCTCGTCGATCTCATAAATGACCTTCTGCTCGCTGCTCGCAATATTAAGACTAAATTCCCTGTCATAGCTGTCACTGGCCATGTCTGCCATGTGCAAACTGTATCCAGAGAGATCGCCTGAGGCCTCTTTAAGTGACTTCATGTTTTCCCTGGCTATGCTATTGATATCACCTGACATCTCTTCCCTTTTTTCCAAAAGCAACTTTTTTAACTTGGCTGTCTCGCTTTTATTCATAACAAACTTAACTCCCTTCTGCTACCACATCTACACATCTTTTGCAGAGGCTTGGATGCTCGCTCTCTTTTCCTACGGAGGCGCTCCAGTTCCAGCATCGGCTGCACTTTTCACCGTCTGACTTTACCACCTCTATAGCGTCTTCTTCTGCCTTCTCTAATTCCACCTGTGAAACTATAAAAAGAGCCGGCAACTCGCTTAAGTACTGAGCCAAAAAATTATACTCTGGATCATCTTTTATGTAAAGCTTTATTTTCGCGTCAAGCGGACTGCCAATGACCTTGCTGGCCCGCTTCTCCTCCAGCGCCTTCAAGACCTTTTCCCTTAGCTGCCTGAGCCTGCTCCATGATTCTTCTAACTTATCGTCAATAAAGCCTTCATCCAGTTTCGGCCAATCCTGCGCATGCACTGACTCAGAGCCCTCGCCATTGAAATGCTGATACATCTCCTCTGCTGTAAACGGGATCAGGGGCGCAAGGCACCTTACCAATACATCCATGATCCTATGAATGGCTGTCTGGGCTGAGCGCCGGGCCTTTGATTTGCGGCCAAATGTATAAAGCCTGTCCTTTAGAATATCAAGGTAAAAGCTGGACATATCAATGATACAAAATCTATAGAGCGCGCTTGTGAGGTCATGATACATAAATCTCTCATAGGAGGTTGTGACATTTTTCAGGACGGTATTTATGCGCGATAATGCCCATCTGTCTATCTCCAGCATGTCCTTTGCCTTTAATGCGTCTTTTTCATAGTCAAAGTCGTACAGATTCCCCAGTAAAAACTTAGCAGTGTTTCTGAATTTCCTATATGAGTCGACTGTGCGCTGCAGGATCTCTTCTGATATCTTTACATCATCAAAATAAGACGAAGAGCTGGCCCACAGCCTCAATACATCCGCGCCCTTTTTGGAAATTACCTCTTGAGGCGCGATCACATTGCCGGCTGACTTGGACATCTTCTTTCCTTCTCCGTCTACGACAAAACCGTGCGTTAGGACATTTTTATAGGGAGCCATGCCCATCACGCCCATGCCTACCAAAAGCGAGGTCTGAAACCACCCCCTGTGCTGGTCACTGCCCTCCAGATATAAGTCAGCGGGAAGGGCCAGATCTTTTCTGAGCTTTAATACGCCCTGATGGCTGGCGCCTGATTCAAACCAGACATCCAGTATATCCATCTCCTTCTTGAATTCCGTGGCCTTGCATTTGGGGCATTTGAAATTCCTGGGGAGGAGATCCGAGGCCTTGCTTAAAAACCAGATATCAGAGCCATGTTTCTCAAAAAGCTCTTCTATGTTCGTCATAACTTTTTTGTCAATTATCGCAGAATCACATGATACGCAATATAGTATAGGTACAGGCACTCCCCAATAGCGCTGTCTTGAGAGGCACCAGTCAGGCCTGAGTTCTATCATCGTCGAGATGCGTTTTTCTCCTATGGGCGGCACCCACTTTATTTTTTTTATTTCATCCAGGGTCTTTGAGCGCAGATCGTTTTTGTCCGCCCCCACAAACCACTGTTTTGTCGCGCGGAATAAAAGCGGCTGTTTACATCTCCAGCAATGCGGGTAAGAATGCTTCACCTCTTCTAAAAACATGAGCGCATTTCTGTCTTTCAGTATCTTAAGGATATCCTTATTTGCTTCAAAGACATGTTTGCCGGCTACAGAATCAGGGATCTCATGATCCGCGGATTTTTTAAACCTGCCCTTGTCGTCGACAGGCATTATGACCGGAAGATCATATTTTAAGCCCACATCATAATCATCCTGGCCATGACCAGGCGCAATATGGACACAACCAGTGCCTTCTTCGTTCGAGATAAAATCCGCTAAGACTACTTTTGACTCGCGATTTAAGAGTGGATGTTGTGTGATACTGCCCGCGAGCTGGCTGCCCTTGACCTTTTTTACTACCTTCCCGATCAGTTTAAACTTTTCCTGCAGCTTTGGCAAAAGTTTGCTTGCAAAAATAAATACCTCGTCCTTATCTGTCTTGAATTCTACATACTCCAGCTGAGGGTGTACTGCAATCGCAACGTTTGAAATAAGCGTCCATGGAGTAGTCGTCCATACAAGGAAGGCTTGTTGCTTGTTTCTTGTTTCTTGTTTCTTTATTGTAAACTTCACATATATAGACGGTGAACAATGATCTTTATGCTCCACCTCTGCCTCAGCTAATGCTGTTTCGCATCTTGCGCACCAGTTTATCGGCTTAAGGCCTCTGTAGATATATCCATCTCTTAAAAGCTTGTTAAAGCTTGCTATTACCTCTTTTTCGTATCGTGGATTTAGCGTAAGATATGGGTTCTCCCAGTCGCCAAATATGCCAAGTCTTTTAAATTCTTCTCTCTGTATGTCTACGTATTTCAATGCGTATTCGCGCGCCATTTTTCTGAACTTCACCTGGTCTACATCATGCTTTGTCTTGTTTATCTCCTTAAACAGCTGGTGCTCGATAGGCATACCATGACAGTCCCAGCCAGGCACATAAGGCGCGTCAAATCCCTGCATTGTCTTGAACTTCACGGCTATATCCTTTAAGGTCTTATTCAGGGCGTGGCCTATGTGGATATTGCCATTCGCGTAAGGTGGTCCGTCATGCAGCACATATTTCTTTGCGCCCTTACGCTTCTTCCGGATCTTTGCGTAAACATCTTGTTTTTCCCAATCCGCGAGCATAGCAGGTTCCCTGGCAGGCAGGTTGCCCTTCATTGGAAAATCAGTCTTTGGTAGATTCAATGTCTTCTTATAATCCATATCTTTGCCCCACCACTCCCGGACCCGTCCGCCTTAGGCGGACGGGTCCGGGAGTGGTTTTTAAATGTACCTTCCTATAATGATATCCAGCTTTTTCTTTGTGCCTTCTGGGATCAATTTTTTGTCGGTTATTATAGCATGTTTCAGCGCTTCTCGGCACTGACAATCTTTTTTCTTTGCCATGTCAGAGACCACTTTCTCAAGCAGGCGCTTTGCTGTATCTACATTCTTGGTCAAATTCGCTATCACCATATCAACGGTGACTATCTCCTCGTGCCAGCAATCATAATCAGTCACAAAGGCTACGGTTGCAAAGCAGATTTCTGCCTCTCTTGCAAGCCTTGCCTCAGGCATGTTGGTCATACCTATAATATCCATGCCCCAGCCCTTATAAAGGCGCGACTCTGCCTTTGTAGAAAACGCAGGTCCTTCCATATTAAGGTATATACCTCTATTATGCACATTAAGGCCAAGTTCTTTTGCAGATTTAAAAATAACGTCCTTTAAGCACGCGCACACTGGCTCAGCAAAGCTTATATGTCCCACTATGCCATCACCAAAAAACGTAGTCTTTCGCGCCTGATTTGTCCTGTCGACAAACTGGTCTGGAAGCACTATGTCAAGGGGCTTGAGCTCTTTTTTAAAGCTCCCCACAGCAGAAATAGAAATGATCTGCTCTACTCCTAACTTCTTCATCCCGTATATATTTGCTCGATAGTTTAGTTCTGACGGCAATATCCTGTGCCCCCTGCCATGTCTTGGCAAGAATACAACTTCTGCGCTTCCAAGCTTACCGGTAATATAGCTATCAGAAGGCGAGCCAAAAGGCGTGTCCAGCTTGACCTCTTTTATATCCAGTAACCCATCGATCTTATACAACCCGCTCCCGCCTATTATCCCTATCTTCCCCATATCCCCCTCCACTCTCGAACGACCTGGGTAGATGCGTAGGCTACCCATATGGGTAGCCTACGCATCTACCCAGATAATGTACGAGACTTGTTGCGCGCGGCTATTACAGCTTTCTCCACTATGCGTTCGAGGCCTTTGTTTTTGAATACCTTGAGCGCTGCTTCAGTGGTGCCGCCTTTTGAGGCAACCTTTTTAACAAAGTCCTGCATGGATATATCTGTATTTCTACAAGACTCTGCAGCTCCTATAAATGTGGCCATGGCCAGTTTTTCAGCAAGGCCATTTTTAAGACCACACTTTATGCCTGCGCGCCGCACTAGATCAGTAAATAAAAAATAATATGCCGGACCACTGCCGCTAAGCGCTGTCACAGCATCCATAAGGTGCTCTTTGACTTCGACGACCTCTCCCAGATTTAAGAAGATCCCTTTTACCAGCCTTAGGTCTTTTTTGCCGGCAAATCTACCTGATGCGACAGCAGAAATACCTTTCCCGACCATAGCAGGCATATTAGGCATGACCCTTACGATCCTTTTTTTGCCCAATATTTTTTCCAGAGAACCTGTCTTTACGCCTGCAGCTATTGAAATGACAAGCTTATCTTTAACAAACGGCGTTATCTCTTTCAGCACATCTTTTATATGCTGAGGTTTTACAGCAAGGATAATGACTTTTGAGCGTTTAGTCAAGCTAATGTTGTCTTTAGTCGCTAAAATGCGACTGTTTTTTATCCGCAATCTTGAGCTATCTACATCACTGATCATAGTCTTTGCATTTATGCGTGATGCTATTGCCCTTCCCATATTACCTGCGCCGATTATTCCTATCATAGATGCTCCTTAATTAAAAATACTCTGAAAATACTGACCTGGCCCTATTCAGAAATCTCCCTATAAAATTATTTGAACCTGAAAGATGGCCTGCTTTTTTTTCGAGCCGGTTGCATACGCCGTGCCTGATCAGACCAAGACACGTCATGAAATTATAGTCGTTCAAGCCCTTTGCATTTCTGATCCTTCCCATGCTCACAGGTACGCCGAAGACCGCCTCTACAGACTCTACGAATCCATCCATCCTGGAAATACCGCCTACGACATGTATGTGGGGCAGTTTTCTTCTTTGTCTTAAAAATGGCTCTATCTTCTTATACACGTCCTGCATTATTTCTTCGACCTTGGGAAACAGCATATTTGATATCTCGCGCCTTGAAATAACCGTAGCCCTTTCCTTATTTATAAAAGGGGCCCCAGCGCTTGTAACATCTGAATCTACCCAGCTTCCCCCCGATCTATTACGATCAGACTGAGCATTTTCATGTCCGGGGCCCGATTTATTGCCTAAAGGCGATATTAAGATCTGGCTGTTGTCAAAAAGTCCCTGGTTATCCTTAGTAACGATGCCGTATTTTATCCTCAATTCCTCTGCCTCTTTGAACATTATCCTGAGCCTATCCTGCAGGACCTGAGTAATATCATCGCTTCCAAATGGAAAATAAAAACATTCCCTTATTTTTTCTTCATTAAAAACCGTTACCTCTGTCATGTCCTTCCCAACGTCGATGACAATAGCCCCTTCATAGAGTTCTTTTTTTTCAAATATCCCCAGGGCAGTCGCTGCGCCGGAAACAATAAGCTCTTCCAGCTCATAGCCAGCCAGATTAATAGCCTTGGTAAGATTCTGCAATATGCTGACCAGCGAAGTCACAAGATTCAGATCTACATCCAGCTTTGAGCCAAATAGACCCCGCGGCTCACTTATCTGGATTTTGTCGTCGATGTAAAAATTCACAGGCACAAGATGTATCAGCTCTCTATCCAGAGACATGGCTATGAGCCTTGCTGACTCGATCACCCTGTGCACATCCTGATCAGTTATCTCGCTGGGCCTGTCTGATATGTGTACAGAGCCGCGGCTCTTAAATGTCCTGATATGCACTCCAGCTATATTTGATACGACCCTCCTGATCTTGCGTCCTGTCTGCGCCTCAAGCCTTGACACAGTATCCTCTATGACATCTGACAATAAATTTAGACTTGAGACTACGCCCTTGGTGAACCCCTTTGTCGGCGACTGCGTAAACCCAAGAATATCCTCATTGATAATTAGATCTGACTCCTTTTTGTCTTTGGAAAGAAGGCATGTGCACCTTACTGCCAATGCCCTTATTGAAGAAGAGCCTATATCTAATCCGCAAACAATATCTGAGTGCATATATACCTACCTCGGACCTATGATAGGGTCTTCGAAACGCAAATCAATATACCTGAAATTATCCGCATCTGAACCCAGCTGGCCCAGGACTGTCGCCAATACAGCAAGCCTGTTACTAAAATCAGACCTGCCTATCTTCATCTCGACATTTAGTCCTTCAAAATAAAAGCTAATATTTCCTTGATCGACTATATCCACCATTTTTAAATCATATCCTGAAAGATCCTTGTTCAAGGATATCTTACTAATAAGATCTAATCCGCTATCAAGCTTTTCTTTCTCAAACTTACTCAGATTGACTGGAGACACCTTGGCAAGATTCACGCCTATGCCTATAATTATCGGCAGATCCGGATATGAAAAATCCTTTGCATCCGGCAATATGACGGCCTCCCCGTCGATAAGATAATATCTATCCGAACGGACCTGCGCAACGGCCTTGCGTAATTCTGTCTCTACGATGAGTCTGTTGGGCAAAAGCCGCCTCAGCACAACATCTTTAAATTCAGGGTGAGCAAGTTCTATCTTTTCCTTTAAGAGGACAAGGTCAATAAAGAATATACTGCTGCCTACTATGCTCTCTTCGCCGAGCTCTTCGATAGAAAATTCCCTGACAAAAACGCCGCCCTCATAGGCCTTCACCTGTATATCCTTGATCATAAAATACTGCGAGTCAAGCAACATGTATTTGAATCTCACAAGAGAGACGCCGATCACGCACAGCACAGCAAGGGTAAGTATAAATTTAACCTGGGCCTTAAGACTGATGCGTGATAACGACTTTTTTTTCGGACTGACTTTTTGTTTTTTTACTTTTACCATAGCGATGACTCCAATATCTTTAATACAAGCTGGTTAAAATCAATGCCTGCCTCAGCTGCTGCCAGGGGAAGCAGACTTGTCTCGGTAAGGCCTGGTATTGTGTTGAGCTCCAAAATATATGGCGTGCCATCTTTATCCAATATCATATCGACCCTGGAAAAAAATCTGGCGCCCAGGACCTTGTGCGCCAGCAAAGCCATCTCCTGGCATTCTCTGTATTTTTCCTTATCGATCTCGGCAGGCACCTTGTAATCTGTGGCGCCTTTATTATACTTTGCCTCAAAATCAAAAAATCTATTCTTTGGTATGATCTCCACTACAGGCAGCGCCCTGTCTTCCAGTATCCCCACTGTGATCTCGCGGCCCTCTATGTATTCCTCTATTATTACACGGTCGCTGTATTTAAATGCATTAGATACAGCCTTATATAGGCTGTTTTCAGAATCGACCATTGACAGACCTATGCTTGAACCCTGTGTCGACGGCTTTACCACGATAGGCATGCTAAGCTCTTCAAAAAATATCTTAATATTGTCCGAGACAGGCTCATCAGGCAAAACCTCTCCCCGGACAACTACGTTGTAACGCGGCATTGGTATATTATTCTTCTCAAAAATTTCCCTAGAGTCTATCTTATCTATAGCCAGCTTTGACGCGCGCGTCTTTGAACCAGCATAGGGGATCTTTATCTCTTCGAGTATCTTTTGTATGGTCCCATCCTCGCCAAATTCGCCGTGCAGCGCAATAAATGCAATATCTATATCCATCGCGCCTATCTTTTCCTTCACTGACTGTATATAGCCATTCGTATTCAAAGGCATAGCAAGCTCATAAGACACTGCATTGATATTATTTTTCTTTAAGGCGCGAAACACTGCCTTTCCTGACTTTATAGATATATCTCTTTCGGACGACGGCCCACCCATCAATACGCCGACGCGCTTCTGCTTCACATTCACTTTTCTCACCTTTTACCTACCTCCCCCGAACCCGGGGTCGGGGAATACTGGGTAGATGCGTAGGCTACCCTGATGGGTAGCCTACGCATCTACCCAGGTCTATAATATTTTTATCTCGAGCTCCAGATCTATGCCGAACTTTGCTTTTACGCTCTTGCGCGCAAGGTCTATGAGGCCAAGGACATCCCTGGACGAGGCCCCGCCTTTATTGACTATAAAGTTGGCGTGGGCATCAGAGATCTCTGCGCCTCCAATGCGCCAGCCCTTAAGATCGCATGCCTCTATTAATCTGCCAGCAGGATTTTCATCATTTGGATTTTTAAACACGCTGCCTGCTGAAGGAAGGCCCAGGCTCGACATCCATTCCCGTTTCTTAATAAAATCGTCTGTTCTTTTCTTAGCCGACAAGGGTTTGTCTTTTTTAAGTTTTATCAGAGCGCTTAAAATACACATCCCTTCTAATCCGGATGAGCGGTATCCAAAATCTATCTGGCGCCTTTTCAAGGTCCTGACAGATTTTTCTTTTATGTCCAGGACCTCCAGTTCCAGTATTATGTCTTTTATCTCGCTTTCGCGGATACCTGCGTTCATAAAAACAGCGCCGCCTACTGAGCCTGGTATGCCGGCCAGAAATTCGCATCCTGCAAGGCCCCATTCAGAGGCCCTAGTCACCAGATCCTGGATAGAAGAACCAGCTCCGAGTTTCAGTATTTCCTCTCCCTGTCTTTCTATATGATCAAATCCATGTCCCAGTTTTATAACTACTCCGTCAAACCCATTATCCGGGGCAAGTATATTACAACCCCTGCCTATGATAAAAATAGACTTTTTTCTGCTCCTGGCAGTAGAAACCGAGTCTAAGAGTTCATCAATATCCCGGGGTTCTGCCCAGAAAGAAACAGGCCCGCCTATCTTTAAACTTGTATGGTCTGCTAATAGTTTTGGCATTTATCTAGTCTTTTAAACCCGTCCGCCTAAGGCGGACAACTTCTCGACTTGCCCAAAATATTCTTCGAGCATGATCGAGAAGGATATTTTGGGCTCGCTCGAAGAATATTACAATGCTGGTTTTGAAAATATTTGTCTTAATCCGCGTTGTTTTCAAGCGCCTTCACTACCATATCCGGCAATTCGCCTATGTCGCCGGCGCCGAGTATAAAAACAGCATCTCCCGGCCTGACTATGGCCTTAAGATGTTTTATTATAGCATCCCTGGGCACAAAATGGACATTTTTATGGCCGTATTTTTTTGCGCTTTCGCATAGATCGATAGCGCTTACGCCGTCTATA
>Ga0075115_10000978_pt1 | contig 14218 bp, 10 predicted proteins | sample AntAceMetag02UKH_FD_69785 | JGI IMG/M metagenome (GOLD analysis project Ga0075115, IMG submission 69785) | Saline lake microbial communities from Ace Lake, Antarctica - Antarctic Ace Lake Metagenome 02UKH | ecosystem: Environmental > Aquatic > Non-marine Saline and Alkaline > Saline | place... | reverse complement strand
GTCGGCTGTAAATATCTTGCCCAGTTTCAGGCATTTAACGGAATGGGATTTAGTTTTCTGGGTGATACACCTGTCTACCTTCTTGCAATTATGTATGGTGCAACCAATGTGCAATTGGGGTATATCTCTTCAGCACTTTTTCTATCGGGAATTGTCCTTCCCCTGCTTCCCAAACTGCTTGCAGGAAAGAATCTCATAAAAGTACAATCCATGGCATGGCTGCTCCGCGGGTTGGTGTGCCTTGGCTATCTTTTTCTCTATTTTCTTCAGGGACAGCCGGCCGTCTACCTGATACTCCTGGTCTATACCATATTTTCCATTGTGCGTACGGTCGGAGTGGTAATGTTTAAGCCGGTCCTTCGCATGATTACAACGAATAATAATCAAGGAGAAGTGGTCGGGAAAATAAATGTTGGTTTTCAGCTGTCTGCTATACTTTCAAAGGCTGTTAGTTTTCTGGTAACAGCTGTAGAACGTTTTTCCGGGGCAGCAGGCATAGTAGGATTGCAGATGCTCGGAGTCTTTGTGAATACGTTGGCAGCCTTCAGAATACGTAAAATCCCCTGTCGAGAAACTATAGAGTATCAGAAGGGACGAGGCATGCTGATTCAGCTGCGTGATGCGTTCCGTTCTAAAAAGATTCGACGTGTACTGATTCTTCAATGGTTGTTCACTGCAATTTCAGTAATGGTAGGGCTCACTATTCCATTTCTTAGAAACAGGACAGGTCTCTCCACCAGCGGGATCTTTCTCTACTCAATGGGAATAACTCTTGCAGCCATACTCTCTGCTATGTTCATCAGAACTTTTGCGGATAAGGTCGGCAGTAAATCACTTATGGTTTTTGGATCACTCGCAGTGACAGTTCTGATACTTTGCTGGGCTATAGCTCCGGAAACTCTCCCGGTAATAATCTTTTATATTTTGGGATTTTTCGTGATATTCATGATCAATATCAATAATATGCTCATTAGCCGGCTTATTATAAAGCGTATGCCGGAGAAAGAGGCTGTGGGTTTCAGTTCAATGGTGCAATTTATTATAGCAATTATCTCTCTCATCTTAGGAATTGTAGGGGGGCGGTTGATTGATTTTGGCCCGCTTAATGCCGGAGAGCTTTTAAATCAATACTCCTGGACCTTTTCATTTGCTGCTGGACTGAGTCTGACCTCTTTTATTATTACCCTGCGTTTAAAAGATAGTGAAAGCCTGTCAGGGAAAGATGCTGCATCAATACTACTCTCTATCTATGGGTTGAGAGCTTACCTGAATATTAACAGGCTGCAGAAGATAGAAGATCCTGTACGTAAAAAGACAGTTCTCCTTTCGATTGGCAGCAATAATAATGATGTTGCTACCAGTGAAATTAAACGCATGCTGCTCTCACCATTCTCATCAGAAAAAGCTGAGTTAATACGAGGACTTTTCTATCATCCCAGGCCTTCGTTACTTCCCCTGCTGTTAAAAGATGCTGCAGATGAGGGGTCTTATACTCGGGAGTCCTCCGTTTTTGCATTGGGAGCATTTCCGGGAAAAGAGACAGAAAAACTTCTGCTGATTCTGCTTGATAGTGAAGAGGCTCTCATACGCACTTCTGCAGCTAAATCACTGGGAAGAATAGGACATACCGCTTCTCTTGATCGTATACGAGAATTATTTGCTGAAGAGAGTGGAGCCCGCTGCATTTTGAACTATTTTATAGCATTAAATAACATGGATAAAGATGGCGCATATCTTCTTGATCTGTTTTCCGTACGATGGGCAGATAAAACTCAAAGTTTTCGGCAGGGGATTTATTCACTTAATGCTGAGTTTAGGCATTACAATCCGGAACTTTCCCATCTCTTTCAGTTAAGTAATGGGCAGAAGGGTGCTGGTGTACGTGATTTCCTTGATGAAACTCGTGATCATCCGGGTTTTCTTGCATCTCATCAGGATTTGATCAAATGGTTTAAAGAAGATGACTTTACTCCAATTATTGACTTTTGCCGAAATGTTCTGGATGAGGGTGTCTCGGATTCTATCGGACAAAATATTAAAGATTCAATTATGGCCCGCACCAATGCACCAGTATTGATGGAATATGAAGATGTGCTTGCTATACTCTATTTTACTTACCAGATTGTGAAAAGTTGAATAAAAAAAGGGTACTTTTTTTATTCTAAGGAGTTTGTTGGGCAAACTCCACGGTGTTAGGTGGGGTGGAATAAAAAGTTTACTTTTTATTCTTGGGAGTTTTAGTCAATTTATGTAATAAATTGACTTCAGCAGTATTATTGATAATTAATCATCAATAATACTGCAATTTGCAAAGTTGAGTAAGTATAATACTCCACGTGGCTAAGTTTTGTGATTGTAAACTTGTTAGTCGCAGATGCCTATGGCATCGATTTCTACGAGGGCACCTAAGGGCAGGGCTGAAACTTCGACACAGAATCGGGCAGGGAAATCTCCTTCAAAAAATTCGCTGTACACGGCGTTAACTTTTGGAAAATCCTTCATATCGGTGATAAATATCTGGAGCTTGACAGCACTTTGCAACGTAGCACCAGCTGCTTCAAGTACCGATGAAAGGTTTAAAAGACATTGTCGTGTTTGCCCTTCAATTCCACCGTCTGCCAGAGATTTGGTTCCCGGAACTAATGGAACCTGGCCTGAGCAGAATACCAGATTTCCGGTTTTAACTGCCTGGGAGTAGGGTCCAACGGCTGCAGGTGCTGATTTTGTAGAGATGATAGATCTGTTCATTATTAATCCTCTTATTATTATTTTTTCTCTAATATTTGAATATTTTATGTAAATTTGGCAGTTATTGTAAGTATGAAGAAGACTAAATATGAGAAATTAACAAGAAATAAAATTGGGATAGCGGGGTTGGCTGGTAGTGTCATACTGATATTTCTGACTGCATGCACTCCTGGCTGTGTTCTGCAGGGTGTGAATGAGCGTAGTGACAAAAGTGATATTATCATTATGAGTTGGAATGTTGAAAATCTCTTTGATGGAATTGATGATGGAACCGAGTATCGGGAGTTTGATCCGGGAGAGGGGGAATGGGATACATCCCGATATCATACACGCTTGTCAGCAGTAGGAAGGGTAATAACCGAACTTATAGATCCTATGCCTGATATTATTTGTCTGCAGGAAGTAGAGCATGTAGGAGTTGTGGGTGATCTTTTGAAATGGAATTTGAAACAGTACGGCTTTAATTATTCTGCAGTAACAGATACTGCCGGTTCAGCTATCCAGACGGGAATTATCAGCAGGTATCCCATAACACGGATAAGGGTTCATGGTTCAGGAATAACGGGGATTATAGGTTATTCCCTGCGCCCAGTACTTGAAGTGGAGATTCTTATTGGAGGCGAGCCAGTGATTGTCCTGAATAATCACTGGAAATCCAGAATTGGAGGAGCGAACATCACGGAACCGGCCAGAATTGCATCAGCTAATATAATCAGGCGAATTGTATCCAGAAATTCCGTGGAAAACCCGGGAATGCTGATTATTTGTGCTGGAGATCTGAATGAAAATGCAAATGAGTATGAACGGGCAGGGGAGTTGTACCTAACTGCGTTAATGCCGCAAACGGCTTCTGTTGCTGCACCATTATCGCTCAGAGTTACCGGATTAACTGAGAAGGTGTCAGATGAATTGGGAGTGCTGTATGATCCCTGGCTTGATAGTGGAGAGATGTTTGTTTCAGAAGGAAGCTACTTCTATAGGAATGAGTGGTCTACTCTTGATCATCTTATGGTTTCGGCAGCTGCTTTTGATGGTGTGGGGCTTGAGTTTGTATCGTTTACCCCTTTTGTACATCCTTGGCTGTTAAATGCATCCGGTGAGCCGGTAAGTTGGGATGTTAGATCCGGTGAGGGGTATTCAGATCACCTCCCAGTTCTTATGATTTTAACCACAGGTGCTGCTAATACCCAAGTGAATCGGGATCAACTCCCGACTCTCTAAGTAGACGGGTAAGTTCAACACGGTAACCCGGATAATGCGCATCCGTGGAGTAGGGTATGAGAGAAACTTCTCCCAGGCGAATCTGTGTTCCTGTATGTTTGTAACCCAGCAGAGTGGGAGGAAGTATCGGAAAGAAATCTTTCTCCGTTACAAATCGGAATATTTTATCTTTTTCATCATCAAGCACAATGGCAGCCGTCCTGTTGAATATCCGCGGGATTCCAAAGGTTATAACAGTAAATTGCTTATTTGGGTAGCTTCTGGAAAGGTCGAGGTATGCCAACATGGCAACCATACCCCCTGCACTGTGCCCAATCAGCACAATTTGTGATCCGCTGAAAGCTTCTATTCGTTGATGTACATCCGCATATATCCCTTTATATTTCTCCTGCATCCCTTTATGAGCTTTAAGATGAGGATCTTTCTGATAGAAAATAGGTTTCAGGCTGTATTGCCAGTTAATATCATTATCGATCGTATTTTTTGGTGCCTGCGTACCGCGGAAAACAAGATGCAGTGTATTGTTGTCTACTATTGCCAAGCCCATGGTATTGGTTTGGGGGTGTTCGAAGTAATCAAGTTCCCATCCTGAACTGCGCCAGGATTTTCTTTTCGACCAGACAGCTTCGCACATACTGTAATAGCGGTAGGTGTCCGAAATTGTGGGAATACTTTTAGGAGGAGTGTCAGAGAGATGAATGGCCGGTGGATATGTCTGGCAGGAAGAAATCACTATAACCACCAATGAGAGTATGAAAACAGAGAGAGTGTGAAGTGTTGGGTGGATATTCAGCGGGCCGCGCATAAAATCCTCCAAAATCCTAATATTGATACTTACTAGTATAACTAATTACCAGAGATTACTATAGATTAGTAGGCTGTTTTTACTTGAGCAGCTGCTTATCAGCCATATTCAACTTATATACAATCTGCTCCAACTCAAGACCAATATTAACACTGTGCACTACAATATGCTCTCCAGGTTTGCTCTTAAGGGCATTAAACGGTTTGGGAGCTTTTAGTCCCGCCTGTGTAAAGTTTAGGAAACCCCGAACTCCGGCACCAAGAAGCCGGTTAAAGACATCAGTAGCTGTTTGTTCCGGTACAGCAATGATTGCGAGCTTAATCTGTTCACGTTCAATAACTTCCTGTAAGGTTTCCATAGCATGGATGGGAACAGAACAGTCACTTTTCTCACAAATCCTTGTATTTGTGTCAAAACCTGCTACAATTTCAATACCATCAGATTCGAAACCATTGTATCGGAGCAGGGCACCGCCAATTCTTCCGTATCCGACAACGGCAGCTTTCTGGGATCCGTTTTTTCCAAGAATATGGTCCAGGCTGGTGATAAGCTTGTTTATGTCGTAACCGCCCCGTTTTTGACCAATAATATTGAGAAGGGAGAAATCTTTTCTCACAACAGATGCAGTAACACCTACTGTATCGCCTATATTGTTGGCAAAGACGCGTTCGAGTCCGATGCTTCTAAGTTTGTGCAGGATTCTGTCGTATTTTGTAATTCGGATAATCATATCTTGATGCATAATTTGATATTAGCTCCTGGTAAAAATTATGTAACAAATAAACACAAAGTGTTACATAATAATTTATATAAATAAAAATAATGTGAGTATGTTCACATTAAATAAGCAAAAAGTATTTATTGATTTAATATTTCTTTTTAAGTAAAGTATATCAAATTAAAAAGGATTTCGGAGGTTGTATGACTATTACGAATGAAACAATCAGTTTTTCTCCTGTTCTGAATGATTTTATTGCTGAGTGGAAAAAGAAACCCGGAAATCTGATCATGATTCTACATAAGGTACAGGAAGAGTTCGGCTTTATCCCGCGTGCTGCGGCTGATAAAGTAGCTGGAATGGTAGATGTCCCACTTGCTAAAATCTATGGGGTTATCACTTTTTATCACTTCTTTAAACTTGAAAAACCCGGAACTCACAACATTCAGGTATGCCTTGGCACAGCCTGTTACCTGAAAGGCGGTAGTAACATTATTGATGAACTCCAGAATCTTCTGGGAATAGCAGTAAATGAAGCTACTGAAGATGGAAGATTCTCCATTGAAAGTGTTCGTTGTGTGGGCTGCTGCGGATTGGCACCGGTTTTAGTTATTGGTGATGAAGTATTTGGAAAAGTTACAAAAGATCAGCTTCCCGGAATAATTGCCGGATTAAGCGAATAGTCTGAGCCGCAGTAACAAGAAGAATTGAAAGAAGTAAAATCCGTTTAGGAGGCCGATAATGGCAAAAATGACCCTGGAAGGTCTAAGGAGTCTGCGTGAGCAGAAAAAGAGAGATCTGAAAAAGAGAGACACCACCGGCAAAAACATGCAGATTATTATTGGTATGGGCACTTGCGGTATCGCTGCGGGCGCAAAAAAAAGCCTGGATGCATTTATCTCTGAGCTGGATGCACAGAATTTGGATAATGTAGCAGTTACCCAAACCGGTTGTATGGGTCTCTGCTATGTGGAACCTACTGTGGAAGTAGTAGTTCCGGGTATGCCGAACGTAATTTATGGTCAGGTTGATGTGGAAACAGCAAAAAAAATTGTCCATGATCATATAATGAGACAGAAAATGGTGAGTGATCATGTTTATGATCGGCCAGCAACTGATATTATCCAGAATGGGGGAATGTAATGGCCTATAGGAATTATGTACTTGTCTGCGGCGGAAACGAGTGTGAATCCAGTAAAGCTGACCAGATATTCCGGAATCTGAAAGCATCCGCAGAAGCACACAATATTAGTGATGAAATTCAGATTGTAAAAACCGGATGTTTTGGTTTTTGTGAACAGGGTCCTATCGTTAAAATTCTACCTGAGGAGACCTTCTACGTTGAGGTTACTCCGGATGATGCAGAGGAAATTATTTCTGAGCACCTTGTTAAAGGCCGTGAAGTAACACGTATTCTTTATGATAGAACAAAAAGCACGAAAAACGCTAAATTTGAAGATCTTGACTTTTATCAAAAACAGTTCAGAGTAGTTTTGAGAAACTGCGGAGTTATAGATCCCGAAAATATTGATGAATATATTGTGCGTGACGGGTATGTGGCCCTGGAAAAAGCACTGTTTGAGATGACTCCTGATGACGTTATTGCAGAACTGAAAACTTCTGAACTCCGTGGACGAGGAGGAGCAGGATTTCCCACATGGTTAAAATGGAGTTTTACTAAGAACGTTGATGAAGCCCAAAAATATGTAGTTTGTAACGCTGACGAGGGAGACCCCGGCGCGTATATGGACAGAAGTACTCTTGAGGGTGATCCCCACTCAATTCTTGAGGCAATGTCAATCGCTGGTTATACCTGCGGTGCAGACAAAGGATATATCTATATCAGGGCTGAGTATCCTCTGGCAATCAACCGACTGAAGATTGCAATGAAACAGGCTCGTGAATATGGTCTTCTGGGAGAAAATATCCTGGGAAGCAAATTCAGCTTTGATATTGAGATCCGACTTGGTGCAGGTGCATTTGTGTGTGGTGAGGAGACGGCTCTGCTTGCCTCTATAGAGGGTGAGCGTGGAATGCCGAGACCAAGACCTCCATTTCCAGCAGTAAAAGGATTATGGAATCAGCCTACTGTAATCAACAATGTTGAAACCTGGGCTAATATTCCGGTTATCCTTCTCAAGGGAGGAGAGTGGTTCTCAAAAATCGGTACTGAAGATTCCAAAGGAACAAAGGTATTTGCGCTAACCGGAAGAATTAGAAACTCGGGCCTGGTGGAAGTTCCCATGGGAACAACACTGCGGGAAATTATCTACGATATTGGCGGGGGTATAACTGATGATAAAGAGTTCAAAGCAGTTCAGACTGGTGGACCCTCAGGTGGAGTTATTACCAAAGATTTTCTGGATACCCCCATTGACTACGGTTCATTAACCGCCCTTGGTTCCATGATGGGATCCGGTGGTATGATCATCATGGATGAAGATGACTGTATCGTCGATGTAACAAAATTCTATTTGGGGTTTTCTGTTGATGAATCATGTGGAAAATGTTCTCCCTGCCGAATTGGTGGAAGAACTCTCTACAATATTCTTGATAAGATTACAAAGGGGAAAGGGGAACTATCTGATCTTGCCAAGATGAAAGAGATTGGTGCGGCTATGAAAAAAGCATCACTCTGCGGACTTGGACAGACAGCACCAAACCCAATTCTCTCAACCATTAAATATTTTGAGAAAGAGTATCTTGCACATATTAATGACAGGCGATGTCCTGCAGGAACCTGTAAAGACCTGATCTCCTATCATATTTTAGCTGACAAATGTATTGGTTGTACTGCCTGTGCAAGAAAGTGCCCGACAGCGGCTATCATAGGCGAACGACGGCAGGTACACCGAATTGATCCTGATCTCTGTATTAAGTGCGGTGTCTGTATGGAAACCTGTAAGTTTGATGCTGTTTTTGTTAGGTAATGCTGTTTATACAGAAGTGCCTGCAATAATCAAAGGTTATTTAATAAGCTTTAAGGAGAAATTAGTTGGAAATGGTAAATATGAAAATTAATGGACAACCTGTTCAGGTACCTGCGGATTATAATGTTCTGCAGGCTGCAAAACGGATGCATATAAATATTCCGACATTATGTTATCACCCGGATTTGCCAGCATGGGCTGCCTGCGGTATATGTGTAGTGAAACTGGAGAATTCTCCCAAAATGGTCAGGGCATGTGCAACACAGGTTACTGAGGGAATGGGGATTATCACTCATGATCCTGAGCTTCACTCAATACGAAAAACTGTTATTGAGCTGATACTTTCAACGCATCCGGACGATTGTTTATTATGTGGAAGAAACGGAACTTGTGAGCTGCAGAAGCTTGCTGCGGATTATGGGGTGCGGACCCAGCCTTTTGAAATTAGACACAAAAATATTCCGCGGGATGAGAGTACTGCTTCTATCATTCTTAATCCAGAAAAATGTATAAAATGCGGACGCTGTGTACAGGTTTGCCAACAGCTGCAAGGTGTATGGGCGCTTGAATTTGTCGGACGGGGTGATGGAACGCAAATTGCTCCAGCTGCAAATCTTCTTTTGGATGACAGCCCCTGTATCAAATGCGGTCAATGTTCTGCACACTGCCCAGTCGGTGCTATATTTGAGAGGGACGAGACCAAATTATTACTTACTGCACTTAATGATCCCGAAAAACATGTTGTTGCCCAGATTGCTCCAGCAGTGCGGGTTGCAATTGGTGAGGCGTTTGACATGGAGCCTGGGACAATTTGTACAGGACAAACATATGCCTCTTTACGAAGACTAGGTGTTGATGCAGTTTTTGATACCAATTTTGCGGCAGACCTTACCATTATGGAAGAGGGGACTGAGTTTATGAAGCGTCTTACAAAAGGAGAGGAACTTCCCCAGATAACCAGCTGCTGCCCTGCCTGGACAGACTATATGGAGAAATATTACCCGGATATGATCCCTAATTTTTCCACTGCAAAATCCCCGATGATGATGCAGGGAGCAATGACTAAAACCTATTATGCCGAGAAAAACGGTATAGATCCTAATAATATCTACTCTGTAGCAATTATGCCCTGCACGGCAAAGAAATTTGAGATTACTCGTGATGAAAATATGTACTCATCAGGGTGTCAGGATGTGGATCTTGTTTTAACAACCAGGGAAATTAGCCGCCTGATTAAATCTGTTGGTATTGATTTTGCGGCACTCCCGGAAGAGGCTTCTGACTTACTGATAGGTACGTATTCCGGTGCTGGAACAATATTCGGTAATACTGGTGGTGTTATGGAAGCAGCAGTTAGGACCGCATATAATTTGGTTACGGGTGAGCGTATGGAAGATGTCAATATCGATGTAGTTCGTGGTATGGAAGGTATCAAGAAAGGCGAAGTTGATATCAAGGGTACAAAAATAAAAATTGCTGTTGCACATGGTATGGCTAATGTCAGTGAGCTATTGGAAGAAGTACGGGAAGCCAGGAAGAATAATGAAGAACCGCCATATCACTTTATAGAAGTTATGGCATGTCGCGGCGGTTGTATTGCCGGCGGGGGTCAACCCTATTCGACTACAGACAATATACGTGAAAAAAGAATTGCAGGACTCTATAAAGATGATGAGATGAGTGTAGTGCGCTGTTCTTATGAAAACCCTGAAATCAAGCATATTTATAAAGATTTTCTGGGTGCACCGCTTAGTGAGAAGTCACATCACCTGCTTCATACAACCTATCAGACCAGGCCTCTCTATAAGAAGTAGCGTAAATTTACAAATATCTCTCGGCAGAACTTGCAGGAATTCGTCAGCGGTTTGCTGATTATATACTCCGGCTGCGGAGCTGCTATGAAAGAGAATATTATCCCCAAAGATATGAGTATGTAGAGAATGAGCCAATTCCGTGGGAATTGGCTCTTGTTAGGTCATTCTGTGATACTTAAAATAAACAGTTGATCGCTGGTATAAGACGGCGCCAGTAAGTAAAGACCATCAGATGTTATTGCCGATAGTACCGGATCACCGGGTTCAAATGATATAAAACTGTTATAGGTCAGAATTCCGGTGGCAACGTTTCTGCTAAACACTGTTATACCATTGGAAATAGAAGTACAGACATATACACAAGTTTGTGCTGCATTAAGTATAACGTGCTTGGGACCATCCATGGTCGGAACATCAGTACCCTCATTTATTCTCTGTGACTGATACCACTCCTCCGGTGCCCCGGGAGAGGGTTCCCCATAGCGAAATTCACATAAAAAGTCGTTTGATGTCATATAGAGAGTGGTATTGTTAAGAAAAACAGCATTATTTGCATTTCCTAACCCCAAAGTACCGGTTCCGGTATAGCTGAACATAGTATCCAGAGCAGGGATTCCGGTAAGAGGATCAATATCAAACAGGAGAAGAGAGCTGCTGCCGTAGCAGGGTATAGCCATCCTTAACCCATTTGGAGAGATTGCAATTTTTCTGGGTGAATCAATAGAAGGAGTCGTGATGTAGGTATAGCGTTCGATGGGCACGACTTCAATCCCGTCATAGAGGAAATGGAAAATACATCCCTCCAATCTGTCATCAATGTAGATATTTCCCCCAATGGAATCAATTGCAATATTACTGATGAGTCCGATAGACTGTGGGCTGCCGTCGATCATAAATGCTGTTTGAAATGCCTCAACAAATTCGAGAGTATCAGTCTCCAGGGTGTGGGAAAAAACAACGAGGGATTTTGAGTATTCCGAAATTGCACAGATCAACTGCCCGTCGTCTGAGGATGCCACTACCTTAACTCCATTCAAGGGCACCTCTGCAGTATCCTCGATTGTCTGTTTAAGAACCAGAGAACCGGCTTCCATCCGAAAAGTCTGAATTGTATCGTCAACTTTCGAGGCAGTAATTATAAGATCATCTGCATTGATCAGAACCCATTCAATCCCGTCAAATTGGTTGCCGCCTATGTTGTCATCCATAATCTCTATAATTGAGAGAGATCCGGTACTTCCCGTCTCAATTGCAGTAAATAACTCAGAAACTGACCCGCTGCTCCCCGTAGTTGTCGTCGCTGCCAGTACATCAACTCTGTGAGGACCGGCTGCAGGAGTAATCGTACAGGTGGATCCGGTCAGAAGATAAATACCATCGAGATACCAGTCAACAGTAAGTGCCGCAAGATCCTCTGCAGCTACATTTGTTGCAGTAAAGGTGAGATCAATAGGTACTCCTGCTACCACTGTTACCGGAATGCCGGTTATATCTCCTTCAACAGGTATTGTGGTTACATCAGTAAGCGTAAGAGATATATCACTCTTCATAGTATCCAGATTCAGCACAATAGTCCCTTCACTTGTAATTCCATCTGCAATTCGAATAGCCTCCACACATCCGGCAACAGAAATACCATAGGAGAAGAGTTCGCAGCGCAGAATGTAGGCTCCAGCTGCAAGAGATGTTTCATACGAAGCAGAGCCGGCCGCAATGGTGGGTAAAACCTCTGTTTCCACACCTCCCTGGGGATAGAGATAGAGATGAAACTCCGGAGTAAATGTCAGCGAACTATCCCAGGTTATCAACACTGATACGGTACCTGCCCCATAATACTCATCAAGCACTATGGATGCCTCGGTAGTATCGGGAGTCAGCCCAAAAAGTGCGCTGCCGGAAATTAACCTGAACCCGTTTTCATTCCATCCGTATGCAGTTATTTGCCAATCACCTGTCTGCAGACCGGGTACTGTGGTAATTGAGTCCTGTGTGCTCACATTAAAAATTGAATCATTGGGACCTAGTCCGGTTATGGTGTAGTAGGATACATTTAAAGGTGTTCCGGGCAGTACCGAACGTGTGTCTGGGTCCACTCCCGGTTCTAACTTTTCAAGAGACAGGGTTAATGATGCTGTCCTGCTTTCCGCTGTTTCTGTGCATCCTGAAGCAAGCAGGGTAATCATAAGTATCAAACTAATTGCGAATAGGTATGCAACTGAACACCTGCTTTTCTTCACCAGAGAATTTATTGATTTCATATTTTTCATAAGATACCTCCAAAACTAATAACTTAAAAATTTTGAAGATTTATTCAAAAAATACAAAAATAAATGTTAAAATAATTTCATGGTATCTATAATAATTCCGGTTTTTAACCGTTTTGAAATGCTGAAAGCAGCTGTTATCTCTGTTCTCATACAGGAAGATGTCGAATTTGAGCTGATAATCGCTGATGATGGATCTTATGATGAACTGGGGAGTGTAGGATCAGAAGTTTTTGATGATCCCCGCATAACACTACTGCGGCTGCCACATAGCGGAATGCCGGGAAAAGTGAGAAATCTGGGAGCTAAAACTGCAAAGGGTGAGTATCTCGCTTTCCTCGATTCTGACGATCTTTGGCTGCCGGGAAAGCTTGCAAAGCAGTTGAATGTTTTTACTGAACATCCTGAGGCAACTATAGTGCATACACGCGAGACCTGGATTCGTAATGGAAAGGAGATAAGCCAGCGGAAAATGCGGCATAAGAGGGAAGGGCACATTTTCAGTGATGCCTTAAAGAAGTGTATTATTGGTCCATCAACGGTGATGGTTCGGCAGGATGTTTATGGTGAGCTTGAGGGTTTTCGTAACGATCTCGAGGTAGCAGAGGATTATGAACTCTGGTTACGCTGGACCGCTCTGCACCCAATTTTTTATATATCTGAACCACAGATTATTAAACAAGCAGGGGACTGGGCTCAGTTATCATGGAAATATGGCCAGATTGAGAAATTTCGCATAGAAGGACTGCATGATCTGGTAAAATCCGGCTGGTTTGAGAATTTTGCCGGTAAAGAGTATCAGAATGAAGCAGAAAAGGAACTGGCGTCAAAATGCACTATTTATGCTGCTGGTGCGTTTAAACGTGATAAATTTGATGAGGCTGCTGTATATCAAAATCTTGCTGAAGAGTATTCGGTCAGAGAATAGAAGTCTCTTCACGAATTATTCCCCGTAATTCAGGATCTAAAGCTGCATATTTCAAAATTGCCCGAAGATACCCCTCCGGCGTTCCAATGTCGAGTCTGAGTCCTTCAAGCTGTTTGTGGACAACCCGATTTTTTTCCATGAGTTTTTTTAGTGCATATACATGATAATATTCACCATCAGTATGTTTTTCCCATCCTTCCTGAAGATATTCGAAAATATCAGGGGTATAGAGAAATCGGCCTATTGACCCCTCTCTGCTGGGGGCTTCTTCCAGTGAAGCCGGTTTTTCAACTATATCTGTTACATGAAATCCGTCATCGGCTAGTGCCAGAACGCCATAGCGCAGAAGTTCCGGCGGGTTATGCAATGTTGAAAGTACTGCGCAGCCTGTCTCTTCATAGACCTCAATAAGCTGTTTAGATAGGGGTTTTTTTCCAAAATGAAGATCGTCAGGATATGCGGTAATGAAGGGAGAATCCTGTAGTACTGATCGGGCCTGAAGTATGGCATGGCCGGTTCCATTCATTTCCTGCTGTCGGATGATAGTTAAATTTATATCATAAGGCTTAATCTTAAGCAGCTTTCCCTCTGCTCCCTCGTTCTCAAAGAGAGTTTCAAGCTCAATTTCACGATCAAAATAGTCTTCTAGACTCTTTTTTCTGCGGGATGTTATCAATACAATATCCCTGATACCCGAAGCCACAAATTCATCAATAAGAAATGCGATTGCCGGTTTATCTATAAGAGGAAATAATTCCTTGGGAACAGTTTTAGATGCGGGGAGAAACCT
>Ga0075115_10000970_pt1 | contig 14286 bp, 15 predicted proteins | sample AntAceMetag02UKH_FD_69785 | JGI IMG/M metagenome (GOLD analysis project Ga0075115, IMG submission 69785) | Saline lake microbial communities from Ace Lake, Antarctica - Antarctic Ace Lake Metagenome 02UKH | ecosystem: Environmental > Aquatic > Non-marine Saline and Alkaline > Saline | place... | reverse complement strand
TTTTCTAATAAAAGTTTTATAGTTTCAATACTATTTTTCTCAATAGCAAGTGTTAGTGGTGTACAATTCGTTGAGGTTAAAGCTTCAATATTGGCTTTATTTTTTAAAAGGGTTTCTATTACTTTATTATGTCCGTTATAAACTGCGCAGTGTAAGGGAGTAAGCTTTAATTCATTTTCAGATCCATTTATTTTTGCACCGTGTATTAAAAGATTTTTAACAACATTAGCATGTCCTTCTGTAGCTGCCATGTGCAATGCTGTGAATTTATTATTTTTTTTAGTTTCAATTTTGACGCCATTTTTTAAAAGAATAAAAACAATATTATCAAAACCATAACCAGCGGCTAAGTGTAGTGGTGTTTGAGAATAATAGTCTTTAGCTTCAATATTCGCACCATGTTTTAAAAGAGTTGAAACTATTTCTGGATTTTCTTTTTCAATTGCGATGTGCAATGGAGTAGCATCGTTAGAACATTTAACTTCAATATTTGCGCCATATTTTAAAAATAAATCTATAATTTTAATATAATTATTTGCTGCTGCTGTATGAAGGACTGTGTAGTTATGATTATTATTGTTTGTCATATTTATAAAATCATTAAAATCTCGAAATAGGCTATTTTTAAAGGGGTTGCAGTGTCCGCAAATATTTTGAATTTTATTAGGATTACACTTTTTTAAAATAAGTTTACAAATTTTATAAGCTTTGTCTTGAGAAAAATTATATCTCTCATCTAAAGCTAAGGAAAAGGCTGTTCCTCCTGCAGGTATAGTATGAAAAACCCTAGCTCCTTTTTTTAAAAGAGTTTTTATTGCATCGATATTTTTAAAAAGACATGCAAAGAAAAAAGGTGTTACGTTATTAGGATAACCGAAATCAACGTTATTTCTGTTTATATGTTGTTTGGCAAATTCTTTAAAAATGTTTTCCTTATTAATATAAGGATTAAAAATAAAATAATGAAAACATGGAAATTCAAGAGGATTATGAAAGCCTCGTTTTTGAAGATTATCTAAAATACCTTTGACAACTTTTAATGTAAGTCTAAAGAAACGTTTATCAACTTTGCCAACTTGTTGAGCAGATAAAAGTAATAAATCGTTAATTCTTGAATTGACATTTAGCTTTGAAATGGCATCAGAATTAAAAAGATGATAATTTAAGATTCTTTCTATTAATTCATTTGGAAGTAATTTAAATAAATTTAAATCTTCTTTTTGTTTCTTTACAACGGCAGTTGTTTCGTGTGTTTCGTCTTTACGTTTTGGTGGTTGTTGCCCACGATCTTCTTCTTGCATCGAAAATACATTTGCAGTAAAAAGCGTTGCAAACAAAATTGTTAAAAGTGATTTTTTAAATGTTTTCATTTTATAACCTCTCACTTGTTTTTGTATTTATAAACTGTATTAATTATTCTTTTAATATAGCCCAAAAAGGCATAACTGTAAATAGGGGGCTGTTTGGCTTGAAAAAGTGGAAGTTTTTGAGAAAAAGCTTATAATTTAGGTTGTTTTAACAGGATTTTATAGGGCATTTATTGAGGAAAAATCATGAATTTTATAAATAAAATCACATTTTTGGGTATTTTAGCCTTGTCTTTTTTAGCTAATATTCATGCTACAGACAAAAAAAATGAGACATTTAGGGATTTAATCATAAAAGCAGAATTTTTATATTTAGACGAAGAAGGCAAAAAAGCGCCTTTAAAAGAAAAACGTGAAGCGTTAAAAGAGCTTTGTTCTTATAAAACTTTATTCAGAAAATATCTAAAAGATGAAGATTTCATAAAAAAACATCCAATTTCTGTAGAAGAAAAAGAAACGATAGAAGAAGTATTCTTCCCTTTAACAAAAGAAGTTATAAGACATTTAGAGAATCAAATTGAAAGCGAATATAAACCTTTGGTTCCAAGTCATTTTCAACGCATTGGAAAACCATTAGCTTATTCAGCAGTAATTTCAGCAGCAACTTATGTTATTGCAATATTATTAGAAAAAACAGGAAAAATTTCAAATGATGCTGTTAAAAAAGTTGGAATAGGATCATTTATTGGTGGAACGACTTTGGCAACAGCTTGGACTTTGTTGAACTATAAAGATTGACCCATTCGTCAGGCTCAGGGTCACCACGAACTGCGAATACCAATTTTTTCCATTAAATAATTTGCAAGTTTTTTTGCTTTTCTTAAAAGCGGTTTGCCGCCAATTAAAAGTAAACCTAAAACAATTAAAAGTATTCCTTTAGATTGCTTTTTCGTCGATAAGATATAAACTTTCCATAAAATATAAAATGTGTTTGATGTGTATTTTAGAATAGTAAAGAGGATTATAATGCAAACAATGGTTCGCAAGCCATCTGGTTTAGAGACTGATGCAATTCAGCATCAAGAATTTCATGAACAACCGCGTGTAATAACGATTGATGTTTCAATAAAGGGATTTTTGAGATTACATCGTTGGGAAAACAAGAGTAAGCTTGCCGGAAAATATCCTCCACACATTTTCAAACAAATTGCAGTGAAAGAATACGCAAAACGTTTCCCTCGTACAACTTTTGTTGAGACTGGTACATATAAAGGGAAGATGATTGAAGCGGTTTCAACATTGTTTGCTAATATTATTACCATTGAACTTGCCGACAAATTGTACAGGCGTGCCAAGAGAATCTTTTCCAATAGACCTCATATAACCTGTATTCATGGTGATAGTGGCAAAAAACTTACTGAAGTAGTAGCATCACTTGGTGGTCCGGCTATGTTTTGGTTGGATGGTCACCACTGTGGTGGATTAAGTGCAAAGGGTGATTTGAATACCCCAATTATTGCAGAGTTAGAAACTATCGCCAATCACAAGTACGCTGCAGATCATGTTATTCTGATTGATGATGCATGTTGTTTTAATGGTGCCGACGATTACCCAACTATTAAGCAGATGGAAGCGATGTGCCTAAACATTTTTCCAAATGCTGTTTTTGAGGTGGAGAAAAATTTGATTCGCATTCATCCACAAGAAAAAAAATCACAGCGACCAACGGTATTGGTACAAGCTCGCGTGGATGGATTGCTTGATGTTATCCGGATATTTGCATCAGCATTGGTTGGTTCAACCAAAGTCTTTAAGCTTCCATTTAAATATCCAGGGCAAAAAGATTGTTGATAGATTTTTTTCGGACTTTAGTCAGGTCGAAGTTTATTAAATAATATGGTTTGACACGGCATCACGAACGGGGTTGAGAAAAAACTTATTATTTTTTGCGAATACCAATTTTTTGCATTAAATAATTTGCAAGTTTTTTTGCTTTTCTTAAAAGCGGTTTGCCGCCAATTAAAAGTAAACCTAAAACAATTAAAAGTATTCCTTGTACAAATGGCAAAAATAAGCCAGTGATGCCAATAATTATTAAAACAATTCCTGCAATTACTGAAATTACATTAAGTGCTTTTTTGGTTAATGTGAGTTTGTTATTTGAATTATGGTTGTTATTCATTACTAACTTTCGATAAAAGTTGCTAAAAAGCAGGCTTTCTGGTAAAAATTAAATATCTATTTATGTCTTTAAATATCTAAAATTTTTGGGATGTCGTCTAGTGGTAGGACTCTGGATTCTGGATCCAGCTACAGAGGTTCGAATCCTCTCATCCCAGCCAGTTTATCTTTTTAAATCTCGATAAAAATTTTCATGAGAACCGAGCGCTAGTAAGATTAATTGAATTTCATCTTTCTTGAATCTATAAGCTAATAAAGTTAATTGATTGACCATCTTGAATTTGTACACTTGAATACCACTTAAATCACCTTTTTTCATATTGCCGATGGATGGATCTTTAGCGATTTTTTTTATAGCTTGATCTAAATTTCTTTTCTGACTTTTGTGTAATATTTTGACATGTTTTTTAAATGATGAGGTTTGTAAAATATTCATAGCGTTATTTTTTAGGTAAAATGTATGGTTCTAGTTTTCCAGCTTCTGCTTCTTGTTCTGCTATGAGAATATTTTTTATAAATTCATAAGTTAAATCTGGATTTTCTTCAGCAATTTTTCCTATTTTTGCCCAGTATTCTATTTGTCCTGCTATGGAACGATTAAAGGCTTTGGACATGATTTTTGCATTAGAAACTATATCTTCTGATAATTTAACTGCTGTTGCCATAAGGGCTCCTTTTAAATCTAAGTACATAATTAATATAGGTGTTATTGTAAAGTTTAAGGAAACCTTTTGCAACCTCTCAAGCTTTTTGTATAAACAGAACCAAAGCCTTGGGGGATTGATGTAAAAATCTTGTAATTACATATATTGTTTTGATATCTATTAATAATCTAACTCATACCAATAAGCTCAAAATAAAGTTTATAGTTTTTAAATTAAGTGATTTTGATTTATCGATATTTTTTATAGAGTAGGTGAAAAATGAAGATAACCTTTTTGGGTGCTGTAGAAGAAGTAACAGGATCAAAATATCTTATTGAACATGAAGATACAAAAATTTTAGTTGATTGTGGCCTGTTTCAAGGTGAATTTAAAAAACATAATTGGGATAAATTTCCAATAGAGCCTAGTAGTATTGATGCTGTTGTATTAACTCATGCTCATATAGATCATACTGGTTATATTCCTGCATTAGTTAAAAATGGTTTTCGGGGTAAAATATATTGTTCAAAAGCAACATTAGCATTGTGCTCTATATTATTAATTGACAGTGGATATTTACAAGAAGAAGACGCAAAGAATGCTAATAAAGAAGGTTATTCTAGACATCATCCAGCATTACCTTTATATACCGGAGCTGATGCGCAGAATTCATTAACTTTTTTTCAGGTGGTTGATTACAATAAAATTTTGAAGATAGGTAAATCTTTAAATGTTACCTTGATTTCCTCTGGTCATATTCTTGGCGCATCTTTTGTTGTCATATCGGATGGAAAACAAACAATAACTTTTTCTGGTGATCTTGGGCGTCCTAATCAGCCTGTAATGAAATCTCCTCCACATCTAAAGAAAACAGATTTTTTAGTTGTCGAATCAACTTATGGCGATAGATTGCACGAAAAAGATGATCCTATAGAAGTTATAGGTGAAATTGTAAATAAAACTGTAGCAAAAGGAGGGGTGATTATAATACCGGCTTTTGCTGTGGGACGTACGCAAATGATTCTTTATTATCTTTATCAATTAAAACAAAAAAAGATTATTCCAGATATTCCTATTTTTTTAGATAGTCCCATGGCTATAAATGTTACTAATTTGCTTTGTAAGTTTAAAGATGAGCATAAGTTACCAGAAAATTTATGCGAGGACGTATGTGGTATTGCTGCTTACACAAGTACTGTGGAAGAATCAAAGCATATTGATAGGATTAAAAGTTCTGCAATAATTGTTGCTGCAAGTGGCATGGCAAGTGGTGGGCGAGTTTTGCATCATTTTAGACATTTTATTTCTGATTCTAAAAACACAATACTTTTTGTGGGCTTTCAAGCAGAGGGTACCAGAGGGCGTGCCTTAGTTGATGGTGCAAAAAAAATTAAAATACATGGAAAAACGTATCAAGTTAATGCAAAAATAAAAAAAATTGATTCTCTTTCTGCGCATGCTGATTATAACGAAATTTTAGAATGGCTTGGATATTTTGAAAGTGGTCCTAAAAAAGTATTTATTACACATGGCGAAAAAGAATCTGCTGAGTCATTGAAAAAGAAAATAGAAGAAAAATTTGGTTGGTCTGTGATGGTTCCAAAATATTTAGAGTCTTTTGAGTTAGATTAAATAAAAACCAAAACGGTGGGGGATTGATGCAAAAATCTTCAAAAAAGAAAAAAGAAAACTTTTTAACAAAGGCAAAACGCAAAATCAAAAAAACTATTCGTTTAATTGGTCCAGGTTTTGTAACTGGTTCAGCTGATGATGATCCTTCAGGAATAGGTACTTATTCAATAGCGGGTGCAAAATTCGGTTTATTAATGCTTTGGTTGGTTCCTTTTTTGCTTCCATTAATGTTTGTAATTCAAGAAATGTGTGCACGAATAGGATTGGTTACAGGAAAAGGTTTGACTGCAAATATGAAAAAGTTTTTCAGCAAACCTGTTCTTTATTCAGCTATTTTTATTTTAGTTGTAGCCAATGTAATAAATATAGGCGCAGATATATCTATTATGGCATCATCGTTAAAATTAGTTTTTGGATTCAATGTTAACTTTTGGGCCATTTTTGTTTTTATATTAATTGTTTTAATGGAAATTTTTATCTCGTATCGCATATATTCTAAAATTTTAATCTTTTTATCTTTGTTTTTGTTAGCATATGTAGTTACTGCGTTTATGACCTCTCATGATTTTCTTGAAATAATAAAATATACTTTTATTCCTCATTTTAAATTCACAAAAGATTTTATTTTAATAGCAATAGGTTTTTTTGGAACAACAATATCTCCATATTTGTTTTTTTGGCAAACTTCGCACGAAGTTGAAGAGCTTCATGGTTGCAAAAAGATAAATCATTCAAAAAAAACATTAAAAGATTTAATTACAAAAGTACGTTTTAGTACTTTTGTAGGTATGTTTTATTCTCAAATGATTGCACTTTTTATTGTTATTACTTGTTATTCTACTCTTCATAAAAGTGGTATTACAGAGATTAATTCAGCTGCAGAAGCTGCAATGGCACTAAGGCCTTTAGCGGGAGATTGGGCTTTTCTTATTTTTTCAATAGGAATAATAGGCGCTGGTTTTTTGGGAATTCCTGTTCTTGCAGGTGCTACGGCTTATGCTTTATCGGAGTTGTTTAACTTTAAAGCAAGTCTTTCTTATAAGTTCAAAGAAGCTAAATTTTTTTATGGGGTAATAGCACTTGCAACTTTAGTTGGTCTTTTTATTAATTTTATTGGTGTAAGTCCAATTAAAGCTCTTTTATATGCAGCTGTAGTAAATGGGATTTGTGCCATTCCTTTAATAGCTTTTATAATAATTTTGGCAAATAAAACAGAAGTTATGGGTGAGCATAAAAATAAGTTTTTCTCCAATTTCATTGGATATATAACTTTGGGATTAATGCTTTTGTCTGTTGTAATAATATTTATGTAAAGTTTAAAAATAGATTTATTTCTGAATTCTGTACATTCCAATTTCAAATAAGCAATAATATTGATGATGTAAAACAACACATTTTGTTGAGTAAATAAGATAATCGAATAAAGGGGAGGAATTCGATGAAAAAAAACATATTATTTTTTCTTTTGAGTGGTTTTCTTTTTAGTTTTAGTCTTTCTGCTTTTAAACAAACTGACTTTCAAAAAGCAAAAACGCTTAATGATTGGTTAAAAGCATCTGTTGAACCTGCTAATAAGCTTACAAAAGAAACAGCAAAAGAGGCTCAAAATAGTTTATATGGTACAAATTTAAGCTATTTAAATACGGATGATAAAAATTTAAAAAATTTTAATCTTTCAGGTGCATATCTTCGAAGTGCTTATTTAAAAAATTCAAACTTAAGTGGTGCAAATTTGAGTAACGCTTCATTAATCAGTGCCAATTTAATAAATACAATTTTAATAAATACAAATTTAACAAATGCCGATTTAAGTGGTGCTTCTATTACAGGTGCAACATTACAAGGAACTAAGCTAAATGGTGCCAATTTAAGTAGAGCTAATTTAACAAATGCAAAATTAGCATGGCCAAATTTCAATGGAGCTGATTTAAGCGGTGCAAATTTGACAGGAGTCAATTTTAAAGAGGCGGATTTTACCAATGCCAAGTTTATTGGTTGTATTATGACTAGGTATGATTTATCTCGAGCTTTTTTTCCTAGGGCTAATTTTACTAAAGCTAAGTTAAGTGGAGCTAATTTAAGTATGTCTGATTTAACTCAAGCTAATTTTAGTGAAGCCGATTTAACTGGTGCTCTTTTAAGTGGCGATAAAGCCAAGTTAATTAATGCAAATTTCACTAAAGCTACTTTAACAAATGCAAGGTTTAAAGATGCAGATTTAAATTATGCTAAATTTATAGAGGCAAATTTAAGTGGTGCTGATTTAACTAACACTAAGTTATATGGAGCCGATTTTAAAGATGCAAAAAATATGACAGAGGAACAAAAAAAATATGCTACAGCTCAATTCGCAACAAATGTTCCTAAATAGTTTGAATTATTTTAGACAAAAGGGGAGGATTTAATGAAAAAAAATATATTATTGTTACTGGTTGTGAGTGGTTTGTTTTTGAGTTGTAAAATTTCTGCTTTTGTTCAATTTGATTATGACAAAGCACTTTTACTTAGTAATAAATTAAAGAACTATGAAACACCAACAGAAAATGAAAAAGATCTAAGTAATACAGATTTGAGTGGTGCAGATTTGAGTGGTGCAGATTTGAGTGGTGCCATTTTAAGTTATGCCAACTTAACTGGTGCCATTTTAATGAAGGTTGTTAATGGTCAAACTCTTGAAACAAGTTTAAGTGATGCACAATTATTAAGTACGGATTTTCAAGGTGCTGTAATGTCAGAATTTCAGAAGTTTTACGCTAGATCTAACAGAGCTATAAACGTTCCAAATTAATTTGAACAAATTTGAAAAGAGTTTTGAACAAGTTTTTACTTTTTGCTCAAAACTCTTTTTTATTATGATTCTGAAAAATAAATTATTAATAACTGATTTTATCAACGACAGATTTTACACCACTTTTAATTTGTCCAAAAATTCCTACAGGTTCTTCTTCTGTTCCCGTGGCGGTTTTGATCTCTCTATGATTAATTGTTATTTTGCTGATTTTGTATAAAAACCAAGCTTTTTCCATTTGAGTTTTTTTATCTACAGCGCAGATTATTACTTGGCGTGGAATTAAAATTTCTTTTATTGGTTCACCTGTAATAGAAATTGCATCTGCAAGAATGTATTCTTTGTCGCTATATTTTTTGCTTATATAATAAGGTTCAATTATTTTTATTTCTTTTAATTTAGAAAGTTCAATTTTATTAACTGAATCATCTGTTTCTTTTCTTATTCCACCAATGGCCGTGTGTCCTGTAAATGAAATATCTTTTACTTCAATTTCATTTTTATCATCATAAATCATACCTGAATAAATACCTTGATTGTCTTCTAGTGGAACAAACGCTGGTTCAAGAATTGTAGTTTTTTCGGCTCCGCCACCCATGTTGATACAAACTATTGAAATGGTAATAAGAAGAATGCTTTGAATAAAATTAGAAATTGTTTTTTTATTTACCTTCATATACGATCTCCCTTTTTAAAAAAACGGCTATTGCAAACTTATCAATAAAAAACATTATCAAAATCGTATATGGATGTTCAAGAAATATAAAAAGTTTACTGGCACTAGCCAGACGAAGTTGCATAGCAACGAAGTATGGTGGAGAGGGAGGGATTCGAACCCTCGATCCCGGTCACCCGGGATAACGGTTTTCAAGACCGCCGCATTCGACCACTCTGCCACCTCTCCGTGACTGAGATTTTAAAGAAAATCTTACATTTTTTAATTGTTAAATTCTACTTTGAGCGACTTGTCCGCCATAGCCTTGGCGACGGCGGAAGTATGGTGGAGAGAGAGGGATTCGAACCCTCGATCCCGGTTTCCCAAGATACTTGCTTAGCAGGCAAGCGCTTTCGACCACTCAGCCATCTCTCCAAGCTCATGTAAATTTAACACAAAAAATATCAAATAAAAAGACTGGTGCGCCCAAGAGGAATCGAACCTCTAACCTTCAGATTCGTAGTCTGACACTCTATCCAATTGAGCTATGGGCGCAATTTCAAATGCTTAAATAGCTTTTACTTTAAAGACAGTATAAAAAATATTATATTAAGTTGCAATTAGAACCGTGATAATTTTTTATTTAATTTAAAGGTGATTCTTATGGCTTTAGTAATTGATATCAAAGTGACTCCAAGTTCTGGAAGACAAAAATTTGTATTAGATAAATCAGGACAGCTTAAATGTTTTTTGAAAAGCCCTCCAGAAGGGGGCAAGGCAAATACAGAATTAATTAAATTGTTGGCAAAAAAACTTTCTTTATCAAAAAGTGATATTTCAATAATAGTTGGTGCAACTACTCGTAGAAAACATATAAAGATAGACCTGAACGTTAGTTTTAACGAATTGTTGTCTTTATTAGGAATAGAAAGGCAATTAACCATTTAGGGTAAAATTTTATGAAAAAATATACCTGGCGAGGAATTGATGCACAGGGAAAAAACAGAAAAGGAACATTATCTGCGCATTCGCAAGAAAACTTAAAAGATTTATTATTAAAACAAAAGATAGCACTTTTAGATTGTAAACTAGAAAAAGAAGCTTTTTTAAAGAATTTTTTCAGTTTTAGTAAAGGTGTGAATAAAAGTCAGAAAGCGTTCTTTTTTGGGCAATTAGCTATTTTGGTAAGTAGTGGTGTTGAATTATTAAAAGCTTTAAAACTGGTATCAAAACAAATTAAATCAAAAAAATTAAAAGATGCTATCTTGCAAATAACTGATGATGTTAGCAAGGGTGATTCACTTTCAAAAAGTATGCAAAAGCATAATTCAATTTTTGATTCTTCTATGGTTTATGTTGTAAGAGCGGGTGAAAATTCAGGTAAGCTTGGTTTTGTTTTACAAAGTTTGGCAAATTATTTGAATGATCGTTTGGAGTTAATTAAAAAATTAAAATATGCATCTCTTTTGCCATGCATTACAATTGTTTTTGCCTTGTTTATAGTTTTTGGAATTTTTATTTTTGTTATTCCGCAATTTGAATCTTTGTTTGTTGCAATGGATCAACCTGTTCCAGATTCAACAAAAATTGTAATGAAAATTAGTTTATTTTTAAGATCGCAAAACGCTTTTTTTTGTTTTTTAATTTTTATAAGTTTGCTTTTGTTTTTACGGGTTGCGTTATGTTTTGATAATGTAAAAAAATTGAAAGACAAATTTGTTTTGCATATTTATTTTTTAAATAAAATATTTTTGTTATTCGATTTAATCTCGTTTTTGCAAATTCTTTCTATGTTTTTAAGATCAGGTGTCCCTTTAAAAGAGGCTTTAGAATTAGGATCGGGAACGGTTAAAAATAGTTATTTTAAAGAAAAGATTTCTATTGTGCTTGATTATGTTGTTAAAGGTCAATCGCTAGAAAATGCACTAGAACATGTTGGCGAAAAGTTTTTTCCGGATAATTTACTTGCTGTTGTCAGTGTTGGCGAACATGCTGGAAATTTGGATTTGATGTTACAAAAGGCAGCGGATTTTTTTCAGGAAGAATTAAGAAGTAAGTTGCAAGTTTTGACTACCATTTTTCAACCTGCTTTAATGATTATTATTGGTCTGTTGATCGTCTTTTTGATGTTATCTGTTTATTTGCCTATTTTTAACATGGCTAGTTTGGTTTAGTGCCCAAAGCTTACGCATTGGGCGATTCCACTTGACGATATTTCCACTTTTGGTAGCCTATAAACATCATTGATATAGCCTTAAAGTGTGCCGAAGTGGCGAAATTGGTAGACGCACGAGACTCAAAATCTCGCGGTAGTGATACTGTGTCGGTTCGAGTCCGACCTTCGGCACCATTCAAAAGAGTTCACAAACAAATACGGAGTAGTTCTTATGGCAGATTCATCTTGTATTTTTTGCAAAATTATTCAAAAACAAATTCCAAGTAAAATTATAAAAGAAAATGAACATGTTTTGGTCATGGAAGATATTCGCCCTAAAGCTCCAATTCATTATTTAATTTTGCCAAAAAAACATGTTATCAATGTTAATTACTTAAAAGATGAAGATTCTCAAATTGCATGGGAAGTTTTAAAAATGGCTCGCGATGTTGCAAAAGACATTCAAGAAAAATCGGGTCAAGAAGACAAACTTGATTTTAATTTAATTTCTAATAATGGTTCTGGTGCCGGGCAAAGTGTTTTTCATATGCACTGGCATTTTATTTCTGGTAAAAATCTTAAAGAAGTTATAAAAACATTAGAATAATATGAACAACACTTTCCGGAAGTTAACGCGATTTCTTTTTCTTTTTGTTTTACCTATTGCCTTTTTTGTTGTGTTGGCAATTTCTTATTTTGCATTACGCAAATTAGTTTTTCCTGTTGATCTAGTTATGTCTAATGGAAAAAAACAATCTGAAGTTATACCTATTTTAAGAAGTAATATTTTAAAAAGAAAAGATACAAAAGTTGTTAGCTTTAAAACAAAAGATGGATTGAAACTTGTTGGACATTTTTTAAAAAGACCAAGAGCAACTTCAAGTATATTACTTTGTCATGGTTATCAAAGTTACAAAGAATCTTTGGCTGGTTACATAGACATGTTCCCCAAAAGTAATATTTTATTATTTGATTTTAGGACACATGGACAAAGTGAAGGGCGGTTTAGGACATTAGGATGTCATGAATACAAAGACGTAATTGCAGCCGTACAATTTTTAAAAGAAGACACAAAACAGGATAAAACTTTACCTAATGCATTGCCGTTAGTTATTTTAGGTCATTCAATGGGAGGGTCTGCTGCTCTAAAAGCCATGGAGAGTGAACCAAATCTTTGTGATGCTTTAATTTTAGATTCTTCTTTTTCTAATTTGCCAAGCGTAATTTATAATACTTTTAAAATTAAATCTGGTTTGCCTAATTATCCATTTGTTCCAGTTACAGTGCGAATGGTTAATTTTTTTGCTAACTGTGACATTAACAAAATGAGACCAATTGATAGTTTAAAACACATTCAAAAACCAATCTTTTTTATTCATTCTTGCGTTGATGCAATTGTTCCAGCAAATGATTCTCTTTTAATGTATGCAAACACTTCTAATGAAAATAAAAAATTATGGGTTGGACCAGTGTGCAAACACGGTGATTTGCATAAAAAGTATTTTGATATTTATAAAAGAAAAGTGGATAAGTTTTTAAAGAAGGCTATTTAAGCTAATTTAGGAATTTTTATTTGCTTGGTTTGCATCTTAAATTTTTCTGTCATTTCAGTTAATTCGTCAATACTATCTTCAATTACCCGATAATAATACCGCATAGCATTTCTTTTTTTACTTGGAACAGATCTTTTGTAATAAGCTTTTATTTTTTGCATATATCTTTTAAAATTTATTTTTTCTTTTTTTAATTCGGATAAAGTATCTTTTAATTTATCCAAGTTATTTTTATTTTTCACAAAAAGATCAAATTCAGAATAGAAGTTCTTTTCAACTTTTCTATATTTATCAATTAAGGCAAGCATGTTTTGGTAATTATAGGAAGGGCCTTTAAGCATTGATGAAATGGTTTTTGAATTTTGTTCGTTTACAACTTTTTCTGTTGTTGTAGCAATGGCTTTTTCTGGATACTTCCATGAAATTATTAATTTTGTAGCTTTAAACACAAAAGCTACAGAAATAATTGTTGTTGATATTATGAGGATAAGAAAGTCTTTATTTTTTAAATTGTTCATAATGTACCTCAATACTTTCCACTATTTACGCCCTTCTTCATTTCTAATTGTAAATATATTCTTAGAAATATGCAACAAAAGGGAAAAATAGTTTATCCTAGGTGTTTCTTGGCGCTAAAAAAAGCGCTTTTTATGCATAATTATTATTAAATAATTTTAAACCTTACCCGTTTGACAGCTTTATGGCAATAGGTGAAAATTGATCCGTAAAGTTTAAAATTAAACAATAAACTCCATTTTTTAGAGTTCTTAAGGGTTATTTATAAAATGAATCTTTTTGTTATTCTTCCTAGTATTATTTTTACAATGTTTGCTTCTGCTTCAATTGCCTATATTTCTATGGCAACAATGGTTGGTCCATGGATTGCCCCTACTTTGGTTCTTATGAGTAGTATTGTACTAAAAATGCGTCCAATACCCAAAAGCAGGCACGAAACAAATAAAGAAATGGCACTTATTCAAACAGTAGGTTCAGTTGGTGGAATTGTTGCTACGGGAATAGGCTTTTCCCTACCAACGCTTTATTTTTTAGATCCACATGTTTTTAATAGTTGGCTTAAAAGTCCTTTGTATTTTTGTTTTGTAATAGCTGCTATTTGTTTTTCTGCTGGTGGGCTTGGAATTTGGTTGGCTCGTTGTTTTGCACAAAAGTTTATTGAAAAAGATAAGTTAGATTTTCCTGTGAGTAAGATTATTTATAAAATGATTACCTCTCAAACGCAACAAAAACAGGCTAAGGGCATGTTTTTTGGTTTTGCGACAACTTGGCTTATTTGTTTTTTAAGAGATGGTGTGCTGTGGTTTAAGGGCCTTTTACCAAGAATTTTTTATATCTTCCCTAATGTTTTTGGCA
>Ga0075115_10000967_pt1 | contig 14291 bp, 12 predicted proteins | sample AntAceMetag02UKH_FD_69785 | JGI IMG/M metagenome (GOLD analysis project Ga0075115, IMG submission 69785) | Saline lake microbial communities from Ace Lake, Antarctica - Antarctic Ace Lake Metagenome 02UKH | ecosystem: Environmental > Aquatic > Non-marine Saline and Alkaline > Saline | place... | reverse complement strand
ACCTGCCGGACATAGAACATCTGACCTTCAGACAACTCGGGAAGCCCATTGAATACCAGGGCTTTTATAACGGCCGGTCTTACGATGTTGTGGAGGTACGATATGCCCTGATTCCTTCAGGAGAGGGGATCTGCGGCATCGAACCCTCAAGAATGAAAATGACCGTTGCCCAGCCCGAACACCGGTCACGCAGAGGCTTTTTTGATGATCCTTTTTTTTCTTTCTCCACAGGGCGGCCTGTGACAGTAGCCAGTGAGCCCCTGGAACTTAATGTGCTCCCACTGCCGGATAAGGGAAAACCATCTGATTTCAGCGGGCTGGTGGGGAGCTTTAAGATCAATTCCAAGCTGGAGCCTAATACGATAAAGGCCGGGGAATCCGCCACGCTGACAGTCCTCGTAAACGGCCGGGGAAATGTCAACCGTATCCCGGACTTAAAGTGGCCTGAACCTGACCATATAAAGGTCTATGCCGATGAGCCGGTCCTGAAGGTCAAGGAAGATGCAAAAGGACTGTCCGGCTCAAAGACCATGAAGTGGGCACTGGTGCCTGAAAAGGAAGGGCGCTACAAGATACCTCCTCTCTCGCTCAACTTCTTTGATACAGAAATCCATCAATATCGGGAAATAGAGACCTCGCGCCTTTCTATTTCCGTCCTGCCGGGCGAGGTAAAACAGATTCATGCCTCCACGGATCATTCAAACGGACAAAAGATTGAAGGCCATGCAAAAAAAGCGGTTAAAGAGCTGGGCCATGACATCCTGCCAATCCATACGTCCATAAAAGACCTGGGGAAGGGGTCCATTATCCCGCCGGGAGGACTGGTGTTCTGGTTTGTCTTCATTGGGCCGTTTTTTATCTATGCGGTAGCATTCCTTGGGTTGAAATTTGGGAAGAAATCAGACAGGTCTCTTGCCACGTTAACAGCGAAAAAAGCGGCCAAGAAATTTATCAAGAAATGTCGTCAGGATGGACTCAGTTCGAGCGATTTGGCTTTATCCTTCAGGACTTATTTGAACGAGCGATTTAACCTGTCTCTTGGTTCCCTAACCTCGAAAGAGGCGGCTGAGATCTTAAAATCAGAGGGAGCCGACCTTGATACGGCCCGGAAGATACTGACTATTTTAAAGAGACTTGAGGATGCTGTTTATACCGGTAGGGGACAGAAGGCCTGCGCTCTTGGAGAAGACGCCTCTCAACTGGTCAGGCAGATTGAAAAGGAAATCCGGTGAAAAGATCTATCTGCGTGAGCATAGCAATTTTTTTCATGGTCTGTTTTTTTGGGTCCGATACCATGGCCCTTCAGACCAGCGAATCAGAGGAACTGTTCTTCAGTTCAAATCAGGCTTACAGGCAGGGCCGTTTCCAGGAAGCAATCGATGGATATGGCCGTTTGATCCATGCCGGCCACAAGGACGGGAATCTCTATTATAACATGGGCAACGCCTACTTTCGCTTGGGCCAGCTTGGCCGGGCCATTCTGAGCTATGAACGTGCCCGCCTCCTGATACCAGGAGATGCAGATCTGAACTTCAACCTCAACTATGCCCATGATAAGACCCAGGATGCCGTTTCCGAATCTCAGGATCTTGTCGGCATGACTTTTTTTTGGCTTAAGGACCTGAGTCTTGGCGAGCTATTATGGGGTTTTGCCATCCTGAATCTCCTGTTCTGGACGACCCTTTTGATAAGGCTGTTTTCCCGATTTGAGTGGACCTACTACGCTTGTCTCATATCCATGATTTTATGGATTATCGCCGGCGCTTCCTTCGGGCTGAAATGGTACGAGTTAAACACAGATAACCGTGCTGTTATCCTCGAACAGGAAGTAAACATCCTTGCCGGTCCTGATATACGGGATACAGTGCTCTTCAAGCTCCATGCAGGTACCATTGTGCATTATGAAAGATCAGAGGATGGATGGTCTCTGGTCAGCCTGCCGGATAAAAGAAGTAAAAATAGGGGCTGGGTAAAGACAGAGGCCGTGGAACCTTTCATAGAGAAAAATCAGGGTTAGGAAAGGGGATATATAATGCATCTGCAGACAACTACCATTTCAGATGCCTGGTACCAGATCCTGTACAATTTAGAATCTGAGGCCTACCGTCAGGATATCGAAAGGGGGTCCTTGGAATCAGTCTTCCATCATTGTCGGACGGCCGGAGGACCTAGACCTCCAAGACCCCGCCTGTCTTAGGGCAATAGATCTGAAAGTCCACGATGGCCGGCTCGACATTGCAACCTTCTGGCGCAGTTGGGATATTTGGGCTGGTTTGCCAACCAATTTAGGAGGTTTGGCTTTGTTAATGGAATATATCTCCGAGGAAATAGGCTTTGGAATGGGAGTTCTCGGGGCTGCAAGCCAGGGGGCCCATATCTATGAATATCAACTTCCTTTTGTGAAAGCTCGACTGGGACAGGAGGAGAGTCCTTAATCCTTGATACCTATCCGAGATACTATCCGGTCGGAAACCTATCCAATCATCAACTATGTCCTGATTGCGCTCAACATCCTGGCCTTTTTTGTGGAGCAATCACAGGGACGGAATCTTAACGAATTTATTCTTACCTATGGGCTTGTGCCTGCTCGTTATTCCATGCCCAAAATTTCAGCTTACTTCACAACTGGCCAGCAAGTAATTGCTTTGCTTACCTTTATGTTTTTACACGGTGGTTTTTTTCACCTTTTGGGTAACATGTGGTTCCTGTATATCTTTGGTGACAACGTAGAAGATCATCTTGGACACTTTCGCTATCTCGCCTTCTATCTGCTATGTGGATTGGCTTCAGGGATTTCACATCTGTTTCTCAATTGGACGTCTCAAATACCAACTATAGGAGCAAGTGGCGCCATTGCCGGCGTGATGGGGGCCTACTTCATACTCTATCCCAGGGCTAAGGTCCTGACCCTGATACCTATCTTTTTCTTTATCCAATTTATAGAAATCCCGGCATTCCTGTTTCTCGGGTTCTGGATTTTTTTTCAGTTCTTGAGTGCAGCCTCTTCAGTCCAGACTGGCGGTATTGCATGGTGGGCACATATTGGCGGATTTTTTTTCGGCATGATTTTTTTGAAGCTTTTTCAGTTGCTGCCGGGAATGCACACAGGTCGGAAGTTCAGGAACCTGACCAAGAAGCATATATCACGACGTCTGTAAGCAATTCGTTCGGTAATTTCTCAATAACTCATGGTAAGATGTCTGGATTCCGGCTTTCGCCGGAATGACGTTTGGATGTAAATGCCAGAAACTCCTCCTCACTCAGGGTAGGTATTCCAAGTTCTACTGCCTTTTGTAGTTTGGACCCGGAACCTTTTCCCACAACCACATAATCTGTTTTGCGCCCAACAGTAGAAGCGATTTGGCCACCCAGATCACGGACAATGTTCTTGGCCTGTTCCCGGGTGATGGAAGAGAGCCCTCCGGTAAAAACAAAAGTCTTGTCTTTTAGAGGTAAAGACTTTTTCTCATGAAGATCAGTAAAACTGGTCCCGGCATCAAGCAAACGCCTCACGAGTTCGATGTTGTGATTATCGCCAAACCATGACCGGATGCCGGAGGCTACTTCCGGACCTATTCCTTCTATGGCCTTGAGTTCTTCCTCATTGGCATCCATAAGTGCTTTTATTGATCCAAAATGGTCTGCAAGGAGTTGCGCGGTTACATCCCCAACGTGTCTAAGCCCCAAGGCATAGAAGAGTCTAGCAAGAGTTGTTTTTTTGCTCGATTCTATGGCAGAGAGGATGTTTATTGCGGATTTTTCAGCAAAACGGTCAAGTGACAGGAGATCACTCAGCTTGATGGAGTGAAGGTCTGCAATATTCCGGACCAGTCCCGCACTGATAAATTGTTCCGCCACCTTTGGACCAAGTCCGTCTATGTCCATGGCCCCTTTTGCGGCAAAGTGGGTGAGTTGCTTCACAAGCCTGGGGAAACATCCGGAATTCGGGCACCGCCACGTAGCCTCTCCCAATTTGCGGCGTAGCCTGGAACCGCAGACCGGGCAAGTCTGCGGCATCACAAACACCTGTTCCTCTCCAGTCCTTCTCTTCGGCAGTGGTCTGACCACTTCAGGAATAACGTCACCTGCTCTCCGGACAATAATCCAGTCGCCTATCCTGACATCCTTGCGGCGGATTTCGTCTTCGTTGTGGAGAGTTGCGCGACTTACCACCACTCCACCCACCTTTACAGGTTCCATAAGGGCCACAGGGGTGACAGCACCGGTACGTCCCACGCTGAGTTGAATTTCGATAATTCGGGTTATGGCCTGGGCCGCCTCAAATTTATAAGCCAAGGCCCAGCGTGGACTCTTGGCTTTTGCCCCAAGGCGTTTCTGGAGTTCAATGTCATTGACCTTGATGACTATTCCATCGATTTCATAATCAAGCTCTTCCCTCTTGCTGTTTATGCGCTGGTGATATCGTATTGCTCCATGGATGCCTTTTAGCTTTTCCACCATTGGGTTGACCCTTAGCCCCCATTTCCTGAGAGACGAAAGTGCTTCCCATTGTGTCCCAAAGCTGTAGCCTTCCACTACTCCGATCCCGTAACAAAAAATATTCAGGGGACGGCCGGCGGTGATATTCGGGTCCAGTTGGCGAAGGGAACCAGCCGCGGCATTCCTGGGATTGGCAAAAGGAGGCTCGCCTTGTTCTACGCGTCTCATATTAAGACGTTCAAAGGCGTTTTTATTGATAAAGACCTCGCCCCGTACCTCAAGGCGGCTGGGTGGACTAAGGTACCTGTCGATGAGCCGGAGAGGTATAGATCGAATGGTCCTCAGGTTTGTGGTTACGTCTTCTCCTGTGTAACCGTCTCCACGGGTTGATCCAAGAACAAACCTGCCGTTTTCGTAAATCAGCTCTACGGCAAGGCCGTCCATTTTAGGTTCAACAGTGTATTCAATATCTTCATTGATCCGGAGAAATTTCTTCCCCCGTTGGTCAAATTCCAGCACTTCTTCCTGGCTGAAGGCATCATCCAGACTCAGCATAGGGACACTGTGGGGTACACCGGCAAATTTTTCTGAGGGTGGTGCACCGATTCGCTGTGTAGGTGAATCAGGAGTTATGGTCTCGGGATATTTGCCTTCGATCTCCTTGAGCTCACGTATCAGGGCGTCATAATCGGCGTCGCTGATTATGGGCTGGTCAAGGACATAATATAGGTAATTATGGTGGTTGATCTCTTCCCGGAGTTGTTCTGCGCGTTTTAGTATCTCAGATGGGAAATTCATTTTGGATTTGGTGATTGGGTGCCGCATCCTTATTTTGCAGATTTTTCACTATTTGTCATTTACAATTTCAAAGTTGATGTGCATCCGGGCGACATTGACAGCCTTAACCCTGACCTTCACCGTTTGTCCCAGATGAAAAATCCTGTGGGTCCTTCGCCCGACAAGGCGCTGTTTGTCCTGATCGAGAACATAATAATCATCCACTATGTCTACCAGGCGGACAGCTCCGGATATAAACATGTCCTTGAGTTCAACAAAAAAACCAAAAGAGATCACGCCGGATATTACGCCTTCAAATTCTTCACCGATCTTGTCTGCCATGAAGCGGACCTTGAGCCTGTCAAACATCTCTCTTTCTGCTTCCATGGCCCCCCTCTCCCGAACGGAGCAATGCTGTCCCAGGGTTTCAAGCTGCTCTTCAGTGTAAACCGGGCGTTTCCTTGTCCGTTTCATGTTGGCTTTCAGAATCCTGTGGACGATCAGGTCAGGGTAACGGCGAATCGGCGATGTGAAGTGCAAATAATTGGGGGAAGCCAGGCCAAAGTGTCCGATATTTTGGGGTGAATATACGGCCTGTTTCATGGTCCTGAGTAGTACTGTGTTTATTATGTATTCATGGGGCTTGCCTGATGCCTCTCTGAGCACTTTCTGACACCATTTCGGGCTTATTTCCTCAGGCTCCTTGATATTCATTCCCAGAATCCGGACAAAGCCTACAAATTCATTTACCCTATCCCGTGCAGGTAACTCATGAACACGGTACATTGCCGGTATGTCTTTTTGGGTCAGAAAAAGAGCAACCGCCTCGTTTGCAGCTATCATGAACTCTTCGATAATACGATGGGCTATGCTTCTTTCCCGCCGGACGATCTCTTCAAGATTCCCCCTGATTCCCAGGATCATTTCAGGCTCAGGAAGATCAAAGTCAATACTCCCTCTCTGACGGCGTTTTTCGGAAAGGGCCTCTGCCAGCTCTGCCATCCATTTTAAGTGCGTAATATGTTTTTTGTTTTTGGCTATCAGGTCCTTGTCTTTGCTGACAAGTATGCAGCGCACTTCTTTATAAGTGAACCTGCAATGGCTCCTGATTACGGCCTTGAAAAAACCGGCACGCCTGACATTTGCCTCCCTGTCAAAATAAATATTAACCCCAATTGCCAAGCGGTCTTCATCGGGAATAAGACTGCATAGGTGGTTGGACAGCGTCTCTGGGAGCATGGGTACTACGGAATTGGGAAAATATACACTTGTGCTTCGCTCAATGCCTGTCTGGTCAACAGGGCTCTTGTCCGGCACATAGTGACTTACATCGGCAATGGCCACGGTGAGAACAAAGCCTGTGCGGGTCTTCTTGACAAATACGGCATCATCAAAGTCCCTTGCCTGTTCCCCATCTATTGTTACCAGCGGCAGCTCCCGGAGATCCTTGCGGCCCCGGATGTCGTCCGGGACAACAGCCCGGGGTAATGCCTCGGCCTGAGCCATTACGTCAGGTGGAAAGATGTGCGGAAGACCGCGTTTATGTATGACTATCTGGGTCTGCACACCCATGTCGTCAGAATTCCCAAGGACTTCTACAACCCGTCCTTCAGGGTTCCTTCCCTCTGAAGGAAAGCTTTCAATTTTCGCCAATACAATCTGGCCGTTCCGGGCACTTGCCGCATATTTATTGGGGACCATGATTTCATAGAGCAACCTGTTATCTTCAGGAAGCACGGTTGATACGCTTTTGCCTTTCTGGAATGTCCCCACTACACGATCCACGCCCCGTTCAAGCACTCTTAGTATGGAACCTTCAATGCCCTTTCCACTGGTTTTTTCCACCCTTGCCACCACATGATCACCATGGACAGCACCCTTGAGACCGCGTGCAGGGATGAATACGTCATCGCCTTTCCCGGTCTCCGGTTGTACAAAACCAAAACCATCCGGGTGGACCGATAAACTTCCGGTAACCAGTTTCATAAGGTCGGAGATGCCGTACCTGTCGCCTTTGAGCAGGACTAATTTGCCTTCACGAACAAGGTCGGCCACCATGGCCCTTGCCTTATTTTTTTCATCCGGCCTCAGGTGGGACAAATGTATTATCTCCCGGAGATAAAGGGGCCGCCCCGCATTGCGCATTACCGTCAGAATACGTTCAGGGGAAAGTGGGGGAAGCTTCTCGGGTTTCCGGCCGGATCTTGCTTTGCATTTTCTTGACATGTAAAGACTATACGTTGAGGACTTGAAGGGGTCAAGAAAAGGCCCGTGAAGGCATTTGACTATTTTTGCACAGTCTCTCTCAGCTAAGGAACGTATAATAAATAACTTGAACAAATTAACGTCTTTTTTGCCGTCTTCTTCGTTGCTCGTCGATCACATAACCAGTTATGCTCGCTCCTCGCGCCTTGAATACAACAAAAAATCCTGTTAATTTTTGTTCAACTTATTTCTCTCCCGTTCCTACAATATACCCAAGGACAATGAAGTGGATACTCTCTTTAAGGTTGTTTCCTTCACTAGATTCCGGCTTTCACCGGAATGACGATTGGGTGTAAGCGCCTATCATTCCGGTTGCAGTTATCAAGAAAAATATCTTGGCGATTCAAACCCATGGTGATGACACGATGAATTGTACTTGGGGATATTGAGTCGTCTGTGTCGAGGCATGCCACCATGATAGCAATTCGCTAGATCAACGTCAATTAAACTATTAAACTAACTCCGTCCCCGAAATTCTATAGAGGGGACTATTGTAGGATTTTGGTGCCCAAGCTATGTCAAGGGGACAGATGTTCCTGGTTATCATTTTCATTTTATCACTAAGGACAAAAAAGGGGGGGGGGAAGGACATTTGCTTGAGTGCCGGACGCAAAACATGCAAATTGAAATAGATTATACTTCTGAGTTTTTATGGTACTGGCAGAAAACGACGAATTCTATAAAACGGATTTAACAAAAGAAAAGCAAAAAGAATTGGAAAAGGTTGAGAAATAATCAATAATCCAACGTTTTTGCATAGGCCTCATCAATTCTCTGCTCAACATAGGAAACCGTGGATTCGTCGTATTTATAAATATCAAAGCAGTAGCCGTCTTCCCCAAGGAGACCTTGTGGAATCAGATTTCCCACTTCATCCGGATCTGTGATCATATCCCCGTAAAAACACACTGAAAGCCACCGGTCTTCAGGGTCATCATCTATGATATCAACCATAACAAAAAGCTTACTCTCGCCATGTTTATCTAAGCTCGCCCGGAATGAATAACTTACACCGGGGCGCGACTTAAAGGTCAGGATAACATCCTTCTTTTCCGTGAGATTGTCTCTTAGCTTGAAAAAGGCGCTTTTATTATTTTGTGGGTCATTTGTCCAGCTTTCAAGCAAGTTGTATAGTTCTGTTTTTTCTTTCTCGCTCATAAACATGCTTTCATCCTTTCTAATTAAACTGGGAGATTTCCTGAAGATAGAATAAAGTGTATATTCAGACAGCGCAACACTTAACTGACAGAAAATCGCATTTGTTGAAATCAGGAAAAGGCGGCTCTAAATGGAAAAAATCCTAAACAGATATGGACTGTTGGAAGTTTTTTAATGAATGTACGCAATATGACAGGACATCTCCATGCGCTATAAAGGTCCCATATACCGGCCTCCCAGCGAAGCAGACTCTCTGTTAATACAGGCCACTATCGGGTGCCCTCATAACCGATGCACTTTCTGCATGGTCTATAAGAACGGCCCTAAATACCGCGCCAGGCCGGTAGCAGACATTAAGCAAGACATGGTGGAAGCAAAAATGATCTACGGCCCTCACGTGCGCACCATGTTTCTTCCTGCTGGAAACACAATAGCCATGAACACAAAGAATCTGGCTGATGTGTGTCATTTTGCCAGGACAACCTTTCCCCGTCTTGAGCGAATCACTGTTTATGGGTCCTCTCAATTTATCCATAAGAAAGGACCGGATAAACTTGGACAGTTGGCCGAATCCGGCCTTGGACGCATTCATGTGGGCCTTGAATCAGGTGATGACGTCATATTGAAACATATTCACAAGGGAACCCATGCCCAGGAACAGATCGAAGCGGGCAAATGGTTAATGGCCGCTGGGATCGAGTTAAGCCTGTATGTTATTTTGGGGATCGGAGGCCGGGAAAGAACATACGAGCATGCAAAAGAGACTGCCGGGGTGATCAATGAAATTGCGCCCGACTTTGTCCGGCTGCGCACCTTTGTGCCAAAGATAAATACACCTATTTTGGATGATGTCTTGGCAGGGCGCCTCAAGATGCTCACGCCTCACGGCGTTTTAAGGGAAACAAGGACCTTCCTCGAAGGCCTGACCATTAAAACTTTCCTTGCCAGTGACCACTATACGAACTACATCAACCTTCACGGCCACCTGCCTCAGGACAAACCGCGGCTCTTGAAAGAGATAAATTATGCCCTTGAACGGGACGAGTCTGATTTTCGACCATTTTTTATAGGGACCGAGTAATAAAGAATGAAAAATTAAGAATTCGGTGGAGAGCAATGTGATAAAGAAAAAGATCCTTTCAGCAGGAGTAATAATAGTCAGGAGGAATGAAGTCCAGTTGAAATATTTATTGCTCAGGGCCTTTGGTTATTGGGATTTCCCAAAAGGGATTGTGGAGCCGGATGAGTCTCCTGTTGAAGCCGCCAAGAGGGAGGTGGAGGAGGAGACTACCTTGAATGACCTCAATTTTCGCTGGGGATACGATTACAGGGAGACAGGACCTTATAATCGCGGCAAGGTGGCCCGTTATTATATAGCAGAGACCAGTGAGTCCTGTGTAAACCTTCCGGTAAATCCGGATATAGGGAAACCGGAACATGATGAGTATCGCTGGGTATCGTATGAAAAGGCACTCTCTCTGGTGGCTCAGAGGGTGAGGCCGGCCCTTGAATGGGCACAAAAGACTATTGGGGCCGAGCCATAAAAGTTGCAAACCCACAGGAACCATGCCTATGTAGTGTCTGAACGGAAAAACCGTTCAGACACTACATAGTCATAGTTTTTAGTTTCTATCACTAAATAGCCCCGGCGAAAACGTTCAAAGACACTATAGTCATATCCATATCCATATCCGACATCACCTCTTGTTCAGGACAGGCGAACCGATATAGTTCGGGCTCGGAATTTCACCCGGTCAAATCAGAACGATCCGCAAACTTCATGCGTACGTCCCGGTCCAGGTCTGTCTGACAGAAGATTGTGAGCCGGTCTTCAGGCAGAATTTTGGTGCTTCCATCCGGTATAAGCACAGTGCCCCCGCGCTCAATGGAAACCACTGTAGCACTCTGTGGTAGCTTGATCTCAGCCAGTTTTTTACCCGCGCAGGCGCAACCGGGATTTACCTGGACCTCGATGAATTCAACGCCTGAGACTTTTCTAAGTGCCATACGTTCCCGAACGTATTGGGCCTGTTGCTTTTTCATTAGCCCCACATCATAGGCCCGCAAGATATCGCTTCGGCTGATAAGCCCAAGTAATTTTTGCTCAGCATGACGCGAGACTACAGGAAGCCTCGCAAGGTCCCTGGGTCCCATCTTGCGTATGGCAGACCAGATGGGTTCATCCGGAAAGACCGTGACAGGGTCAGACGTGGCCACGTCACGTACCTTGAGTTCACGTATCATGACACCTTCCCGATCAAGCGCACGTTCCATGTCCTGCAGGGTGACTATGCCATAGAGGTCTTCGTCATTTTCCATGACAGGGAAACCATAAAGATGGGTCTCCTGAAAGATGGCAAAGAGTTCTGCCAGGGGACGGTCCTTATGAACCGTAACGGGTGCCTGATTCATGACTTCTTCAACCAGGACCCCTTGCATGACATCAAGGTCTCTTCCCCGATCAACATGGATTCCCTTTTTGGTCAGCTTTAATGTGTAGATAGAATCAGGATGCAACCATTGTGTAAGGCTTGATCCAACTATACTCGCAGTCATGAGAGGCAGGATCAGGTGATAGTCCCCGCTCATTTCAAAAACGATAAGTATGGAGGTGAGAGGAGCCCTCGCCGCTGCAGCAAAGACTGCGGCCATCCCTACAAGTGCATAGGCCCCGACTTCTCCGGCAATATTCGGGAAAAGCGCACCGGCAGCATATCCATAGGCCCCGCCAAGCACGGCTCCTGTAAACAGGGATGGTGCGAAGATGCCTCCTGAATTGCCAGAGCCTAGAGTGAATGAGGTTGCCAGGGGCTTAAGGAAAATCAATACAGCGAAAAGCCAGAAGGATGCCTTGCCCTGCAAGGCATCTCCCATGAATGGAAATCCTGAACCGTAAACGTGAGGCAAATTTTCAATCAAAGGCAGCCCAAGCCGGAATTCTTGAGCAGAAACATGAAAGACCCCGGACAGATAAGGATACGAAAAAGCCAGAATACCCAGGAGCAATGCCCCGACAGCCGGCTTGAAAGCCTGGGGAAATTTCCAGTGATCAAACAGATCCTCAAATGCGTCGAGCATCCTGATAAACATTATGCCAACTATGGCGGCGAGAAGGCCCAGTACAGCATATAACAGGAGTTCCCACGGCGAGTGCATAACATAGCTGGGGACCTCAAAGGCCGGACTAGCCCCAAGAAAAACCTGGCTGACAATGCTGGAGGCTACGGACGCGATCACTACGTTACCAAGCGCGGCCACCTGGTGTTCGCTCATCAATAATTCCGAAGAAAATGCTACCCCGGCAATAGGTGCGTTGAATGTAGCTGAGATACCCGCAGCCGCCCCACAGGCCACCAGATTCTTGATACGTTCGTCTGAGAGACGCAGCCACTGTCCCACCGAAGAACCAAGGGCGGAACCCACCTGGACAATAGGGCCTTCCCTACCGGCTGAACCGCCTGAGCCGATGCAAAGGGCCGAGGCAAAAATCTTTGCTATGGCGACTCTCGGTCGTATACGGCCCCCTTTAAGGATCAGGGCCTTCATGACCTCGGGCACGCCGTGCCCCTTGGCCTCCGTAGCAAAGTAGGCAATGATGGGACCGCCGATAAGTGCGCCCAATACAGGGATCACGATAAGCCACAGACGTCCCAGAAAAGGGTAAAGGACCATGGCCTCAGTGTATGAGAAGTGCTCTATGAAGGCTATGAGTCGGATAAAGAAAACAGCAGCAAGTCCGGTCCCGGCCCCAACCACAGCAGCCATTACCATCAGGACCAGCCCTCCCCTGGGGACCAATCGATCTAACAGATTCGCAATATGGCGTCTTGGCATGCGGGTTACCTAAATTCCATTCCGCCTCCCCATTCATGGAGACGATATCAGCCACTCAAATGCAAGGCAATATACCCTCTCTTATCATCCATACAAGTATCATCTATGATTCCGCCGAAAAAACCTAATCTGCGGCGTTGCTTCAATTTTCCAGTCACTGCGACGTACAATAAGTACGTCTCATGCCTGGAAAATTTTGCGCCTTGCATCTCAGGCTTTTTGAGCGGAATCATGTTTCAGACTTTTTGCCGTGTAATCATCTATGAAAAAAGCAACTTGGAACGATGAACCCTGAACCCCACCTTTTTCAAACTTAAATAAGCATAAGACTGGAATGTTTTTAATCAGATAAGTAGAATAGAATTCAAGTCTCCGAGTCATGCCGTGTCAGGGGCATTTGTTTTTGGTATTTGGAGTTCGGTTTAGGATTTTTTATTGTATTCAAGGCGCGAGGAGCGAACATAACGGGTTATGTGATCGACAAACAACGAAGAAGACGGCAAAAAAGACATTAATTTGTTCAAGTTATTTATTGTACGTTCCTAAATGAAGAAGGAGTTGCCCCTGACACCGGCATTTTATCAGGTACAAGTATAACAGAAGGTCCAAATGGTTGCAAAGATCTGCGAAGTATCCAGCCTCCGTGACAAGAAGTTTGTCTTCAAAGACAGGGACGATGCAGGAAAGGTACTTTCAGAAATGCTCAGTCCTTACTACGAAAAGGCAAAAGATGCCCTTGTCCTTGCCATACCTTCCGGTGGGGTACCTATAGGACTTGAGGTGGCAAAGGGCCTTTCGCTGCCCCTTGATCTCATAATTGTCAGAAAGATTCCTGTTCCTGGAAATCCCGAAGCTGGTTTTGGTGCCGTAACACTGGATGGAGATGTCTTTCTCAATGACGAGCTTGTCGCCTTTCTTAAGCTTTCTCCAAAAAAAATAGAGGATCAGATAACCAAGGTAAAAACGGATCTCCAAGAAAGAAATCGTATCTTTCGTCAGGGAACTACTTTTCCCGATGTGCTTCATAAGACAATATTGATGGCGGATGATGGTCTTGCCTCAGGCTACACTATGTTGGCCTGTGTAGAAACAGTTCGTAGAAAAGGGGCAAGGAAAATAGTAGTGGCAGTACCAACTGCTCCAGAAAGCTCTGTTTCCCGAATTTCTTCCATTGTTGAAGAGATCTTTTGCCCAAATATAAGGACAGGGCGGTATTTTGCAGTAGCCGAGGCCTATGCCAACTGGTACGACCTCAGCAGGGATGAGGTCCTGACCAGGTTACAAGAGGCCGGATTTCCCAAAACCATGGAGCGGAATCATGCATAATCCAGGTTCAAGCATTAACCAGCAATACAGGGAGGTTGGCAAACTCGATCACGCGCTCGGCCACGCTTCCAAGCAGGATCCTGCTTACGCCTCTTTTCCCCAGCTTTCCCACAACAATGAGATCAGCACCCCAACTGATTGCCTCATCAAGGATTACCTCGTGAGGGGTCCCCTCCTTGATTGTTATGGAGACCGGAACGTCGGATTGACTGACCTCCAAGGACATGTCTTCCAGGAAGGCCCTTGCACTTCCTTCCATGTCGGCACGGACTTCATTATGGGGCTTATAGTTAAACCTGCTCAGTTGATCGAGTACTGCCGTGTCCAGCACGTGGAGTAAAAGCAGTTTAGAACCCTGGATCTCTGCCAGTCGCTTTGCAAGCCTTACTGCCTTCAGGCTGAATTTTGAGCCATCGACAGGGATCAATATTCTGGTGAATAGGCTGTTATCTTCCTTCATAATCTATGTGTCCCCATTTTTCGGGATTTTT
>Ga0075115_10000966_pt1 | contig 14291 bp, 11 predicted proteins | sample AntAceMetag02UKH_FD_69785 | JGI IMG/M metagenome (GOLD analysis project Ga0075115, IMG submission 69785) | Saline lake microbial communities from Ace Lake, Antarctica - Antarctic Ace Lake Metagenome 02UKH | ecosystem: Environmental > Aquatic > Non-marine Saline and Alkaline > Saline | place... | reverse complement strand
ACAGAGCCTGCGCGTTCATCTCAACCGCGCGCTCCTCGGTGCCAGCTTCGGTATAGCACCTAAACTCCGGGGCATTGCCGGACGGCCTAAAATGAACGATCTCGCCGCTATCAAACGTGATGCGAACACCGTCTGTCAGATCGATGCCGCTGATCTTGCCGAAGAGATCTCCAAGATAGCTTTCGGCATCGCCCCCACTCAACGTTTTCAGAAGAGCAGCGCTCTTGTCCTGAGGAAATTCCTTTAAACGGTCGCTCGCCGTAAAACGCTTGGGCAGACGATCCAGAAAATCTGCCACACCCACTCCCTCATTCACAGCAGACCAGAGAACGGTAAGTATAGGCAGGAACGCATCGCGCGTCGGCAAAGCGGTGAGCGTCTTGCCAAACATCTCGACATCAGTTGCTGTTAGGAACCCGCCATTAGCCTCGTAACTCACGACACGATCCGCTCCCCCCGCCACCGCCTCGTTCATGGCGGCGATAACGTACGGCGAACCGATGCGTGTGCGGCTTATATTCGTAAACCATCCGGATTTCTCCAGTGCCGTATTGCAACTGACCGGAGTTGCCACCGTATCGGCACTCAGAAACTTGCTCACGAGGATACCCAGGACGTCACCACGAAACCATTCGCCATTCTGCCCTGCGATGAGCGGACGATCGCTGTCGCCGTCTGTCGAAACCAGCGCAAAGAATTTGGGGGCTTCCTTTTTCGCCAGTTCTTTATCTTCGGGGCGAATAGCTTCCGTATCGACCGGAATAAATTTTTCACTCCTACCTATGGCTTCGACAGTAGCGCCAAGACCCTCAAGTATCTCCTTGAAGATATCGCGACCAACCGCGCTGTGCTGATAGAGCCCGACCTTCTTTCCTGCCAACAAGTTCTTTGGAAAAAAGTTCAAATACCTCTGAACAAATGCAGTCCTGGCCTCCTCGTCAGCGGACGGCACCGAGGAGTCCACGCCTTTCGCAAATGACCCATCGCTATTAAACAGGCCTTCATTCCAATTCACTTCCTGTTCTTTAATCCCTTGCTCATCGGTTTTAAGAATTTCACCCGTTGGTTTATTGTACTTGATGCCATTTCGATCATCGGGGATGTGGCTGCCGGTAACCATGATCGCGGGAATCTTATGCTGAATGCCGTAGAGAGCAATCGCGGGTGAAGGGATCTTACCCATATTCCTGACCGCATACCCCTTATCTACGATCGCCTTGCCAACCGAACGCATGATGCGATCGGTGCTCGAGCGCAGATCGCCCGCAATGGCCACGGACATTCCCTGTTTCAATTCTCCCTGTGCCTCAAGGTACTGAATGAATGCCGACGTATAGGCATAGCAGACTTGATCCGTGAGCTTGGTAACCAAACTGCGCACACCGCTCGTTCCAAAACCCGTGCCGGTCGTTTGCATGAAGTCCGAGATTTTCATTGTTCCCCCTTGTGAACACATTTGATGATACAGCATTCTATTATGCGACTGTAAACTTGTCAACGAAGGGTATGACTGATACAAACCCTATATGCGCATTCTATTTACCAATACCGGATCATGGGGAACAGGCGCTGGCACCGTCATCGAGGGCGTGGCGCAGGAACTGATCGCACTGGGGCACGAGGTTCAAATTATCTTTCCAGACGCGGGTATACCCTCCGCCGACAGCGAGAAATATTACAACAATCCCAATCTATACCGAATAATCCGCTTCCCTGCGACGCACAACGGCGTAACGTTTGAAACCTTCCCCCTAATGATCGCCGACCCCAATCCACGATCGCCAAACGCACAGACATATAAGGATCTGACTGATGAGGAGTTGAGCGCGCTGATCGATTTATTCAGTGCTGAATTCTCGCGCGTCATAGATGAGTTCAAACCCGATTTAGTCGAGACGGAACATGCCTGGCTCATGGGATATGTCTTCAGCAAGTTAGGCATTCCGTACGTGGTGGGCACTCACAACTCCGACCAGATGGGGTTCGAGTACGACGAGCGCATGCGTCCCTACGCTATCCAATGTGCTCAGAAGGCTCGCTATCTGTTTTCGATCAATGAAAACGCCACAGATGACCTGTCCACGATGTATCAGATTCCACGTGAACAGGTAATTTACATCCCCAACGGCTACGATCAGAACCTATTCCAGCCGAAGAAACTCGATCGCAAGACGGTGTTCGAACGATACGGGTTTCATGAGGACCCCAAACTCCCGCTAATCACGTGCGTGGCAAAACTTTCAAAGACGAAAGGTATCGATACGCTCATCGAGGCAAATGCAATCGTTCAGGCAAAGCTTCCCTGCACAATTCTGGTCTTCGGATCAGGCAAACTCGAGGATGTCTATACAGAGGGCCCACCGCCACCCTCCCAGCTCAGCAATATGCGCTTTATGGGTCACCAGCCACCGGCAGTCATCGCTGAATACAACAATATAGCGGATATAAGCGTATTGCCCTCGCGCAACGAGGGGTTCGGCGTTGCCGCGCTCGAGGCCATGGGTTGCGGCGTTCCTGTCATCGCTACAGACGTGGGACAGATGGGACGCTTCGTCGTTGGCGACGTGATTCAACCAGATGATGCGCAAGAGCTCTCGCGATCGATCATCAAGCTTCTCTCTTTATCCTCGGATGAAATGCGTAAGCTCCGCGCAAAGGCGATCAAGACAGCTCGCGCTTATTCCTGGCATGACATTGCACTGAAGCGGTTGGAATACTATCGCATTGCCTTGAAGTAATATTTGTAGTAGTTCTGTTGAGTAACAAGTTCACAAGGGGAAATACACCATGACTTCCAAGCCCATGACCGTACCGGAGAAAGACCTCAACCAGCCACACCCGGGACACGAAAACCATCTCTGCGAGCTAACGGCCAAACGCAATATGCAGGCAGTAGCTGAGGCAGCCAAAGATGCGCAGTACATCTGTCACATCTGCGGGCGAGCTGCCAAAGAAGCTAAGAACCTTTGCGAACCGGTTAAATTGTAGGGATATCCTGACCGATTAGACTTTATAGCGCGTAGAACGATCCATCTCGTGGAGCAGTTCGTTCACTTCCTTTTTTATCTCGATGATGCGCATTTCACGACCAACGAGGTATTCGTTGAGGCGTTCGATTTCTGCCATGCGCTTTCTTATTTCACCCTCCGCCTGTTTGCGTTCTTCTACATCACGCACCGCAAGCACGCCCACCGTGCGCCCCAGGTAGGGCATCTCCTTGCCGCGCACTTCGGCCAGCACGTGAGTACTATCGCTCTGTATAAACTCGACCTCGCGAGGCGTATCAAATAATCCGCGCACGATATCTGCGATTACATGTCGGCACGCCGGCGCCACAACATCCACGAGGCGCGAACCCCGTGCCTCCTGCCACGCGTATCCCAAAAGCTTCATCGCTGGCGTATTGGCATCCACGATAACGCCATCTTCGTGTATGATGACACCTTCAAATGATGCTTCATTCAACTTGCGGAATCGCTCCTCACTCTCTCTGAGCTCTTCTTCCGCATGCCATCTGTCGGTAACATCGCTTAAGAAGTTAAGCGTAGCCGGCTTCTCATCCCAGGTAATGCGCACCGCATTGATCTCAACCCAGTGTACATGTCCGCCCTTATCGACGAGGCGGAACGGAGCCTGCGTTGACGATGTCTCACCCTTCAGACGCTTCTCATAGTGCTCAATCACCATAGCCTGGTCGTCCTGATGAATGAGATCTGCAAACTCCTTGCTCGCGAGTTCTTCAGGCAAATAACCAGTGATCGTACTCACCTTGGGATTGGTGAGCATAAATTTTCCGCCCTCGGCAATAAAAATAGCTTCATTAGCGTTGTTCATCACGACACGATAACGGTTTTCCATCTCTTCACGCGCCAACTCCGTCCGCCGCTGTTCAGTAACATCCTCAAACATATCGGCAATCTCGTTGGTCTGCAGCCGCTGAACGTAGTTTACGCGCCAGCCTGTCTGCCCCTCAGGTGTCGTGATTTCGCGAAAACGCTGACTCGGTCGACCGGTCTTCCAGACTTCCCTGTAAACATCGATCAGGCCGCTGGACGCCATGTGTGGAAACACATCCCGAACGTTCTTGCCGACCACCTCTTCCTTACCGATACCTTCGATGCGCTCCGCAGCTTTGTTGATCTCCTTGATGATATATTCTTCACCGTCATCCACTGCCTCATAGACGATCACACCGCTGGTCATATTCGAGAGCAGCTGCGAATACTTCATCAATCCTTGCTGGAGACGCGACTGTTGCTGCATGCGCTCAGTAGCATCCTCGACAATAGCGAGCATCGCCGGATTGGCATCCCAGTCGATTATCGTCGTATTGATCTCAAGCCATCGCACATCGCCGTCCCTGGTCATAACCCTGAAGGGATAAACGGTCGGCACAAGTTTCCCCTCGAGGTACTGACGATGGCGTTCAAGCACTATAGACCGATCATCTGGATGGACGAAGTCTGCAAACTGCTTGGCAAAAAGCTCGTCGTGTGAATACCCCATGATCTTTTCCATCGGCTTGCTAGCAAATACCAACTTCTCATCCTGCACCACGACGATCGCCTCGGCGGGACTGTCCACGATCTTCTCGTATAGACTGATTTGCTCGTGAAGCTCCCGTTCCCTCTCCTTTTGTTCAGTAATATCTGCCATCATATGGACGAAGGCGAACATCTTACCGTGATCGTCAAGTATGGGCGCGGTCGTCTCCTTTATCCATTTACCAACCACGGGCTCATAAAACTCGCTCATTTCTGACTCACCGCTCTCGTGCGTAAGCAAGCAGGGACAACCCTCAATGGGATGATGGGAATGATGCAAAAGTTCATAACATTTGCTACCGATGACTTCATCGCGCGTCTTGCCCAGTATACCGCACATAGACTTGTTCGCATTGACGACCGTAAAATCCTTAGTGTGGACGGAGACAGCCTGACCAAGGGAATCGAAAGTGCGAGCCCAGATATTGGTGGCATTTTCGAGCAGTTCCCTATTGCGGCTGTAGCGTGCATAGATCTTTGCCATGACTACGCCGGATATGACAAATAGCACAAACACGATGATGCGCACATAGATCTCGTGTGCAGGTGGACGCATAGCGGTGATTTCAAACTTGTAGAAGAAGAAATAATTGAGAAGTGAATCGACAAACCAGAAGAGCACGCCAAACGCGATGCCACCCATAACAAAATACCACGATCGCCTCATGTATCCCCCACTGCTGTCAGTTCATCAGAACCCACATCTTAGCACACCCCTCCATCGTGCGCCACTACTACGGGTGAGATGCGCGCGGCAACGCTACACTCACGGTTGTCCCGCCGCCTTCCGGTCGGGTAAACGCCAGCGAACCTCCATGCTCATCCAACACAGCTTGTGTAACCGTCAGGCCGAGTCCTGAATGCTCAGCGTCCTTCGTCGTGAAAAACGGTTCCGCAACACGCGCGAAATCATCGTCAACCATCCCTTGCCCCGGATCATGTACCTCGACAACAATACTGCCATCCTTATGTGTGGACTTGATCGCGATAATGCCACCACGCTCGCATGCCTCAACGGCATTCATGATCACATTGAGGAGCACCTCGTGTACGAACAGCATGGGAATATCCGCTGGGGGGATTTCTTCATCGCAGAAAGTCTCGCAGGTTACATTTGCCCACCTGAACGTACCAGCAAGGAGCATGATGATACCCCTGATCACGTCGTTGACATTGGCATCGAAACCCTCCTCGCTCTTCGTGCGCACCTCGCGGAGATAGGCAACAAACGCCTCAGCCTTCTCCACGGCTTCCGCAATGCGAGTGATATGATTACGCACTTTCTCATCTTGCTCGCCCAGAGGCTTGAGCAACTCGAGATGTAGGACTATGGACTGAAAGTGATTATTGAGATCGTGCGCCACCATCTGTGTGAGCTGACCCAGGGCGCTCAATGGTTGCAGACCCATTGCAGCAGCGCGCCAGCGGTCGAGCTCGGATGACGATTGCGTCACGAACGTCCTTTCGCCGACGGACGCACCTGCTTGCGTACTTTGCCCTTCGGCTTGAGCAACGTAGCAACCGAATCGAACAGGACTTTGCGATCAATCGGCTTGGCTAGGCAGCTGTCAGCGCCCATGCTCGATACGCGCTGTATGTTCTGCTCTGACGGGAATCCCGTGAGTACGAGTATGCGTGCATGTTTCGTGCGATCGGACGCACGGACACGCTGACAGACCTTGAAGCCATCGAGGCCTGGCATGACCAGGTCGAGAACGATGAGATCGGGGCGCAAGCTCTCTACGAGTGAGCCCGCTTCAAAACCGTCAGCGGCGGTGTAGACTTCGAGCCGTTCCGGGTACTGCGAGAGAAGCTCAACGAGAACCTCGCGGATCGCTTCTTCATCGTCGACTATGAGCACGCGCCGCCCAACGGCACGACCGCTGTCGGCAAGTGGAATGGAGTGCTCACGCGCAAAGCGTTCGAGCTCCTCGCGCTTGATGCGCAGATGGCCGCCCGCAGTGCGGTAAGCCTCTAACATGCCGCGTTTGATCCAGTTCTTGATCGTGTTGTAGCTCACGTTGCACAGCTTCGCGGCTTCAAATGTGGTGAGTACTGATTTATCTGCTGCCATAATGTTTTCTCTCCCTCTAAAATCCCTTTAAATTACAGTATTTACATAAATGTCACTTTATAAATATCTCCTCTAACTATGGAGATGTCAACACGTTTTGTACCTATATCGCCTATCTTCGGGCATTTGAACCTTATTTGAGGTATAATGGTGTTACTGAGGTGAGGGTAAAGCGGTGCCACCGTCAATAGCCCGATTAGGGCTCTGTAGAAGGAGGATTGGCCCGCCAGCTGCTCACCTCGGTTTTTTTATCCACCTTAATTTCTACAATGACGATAACCCGCCGAAGCTTTTCCGCCAAAGGCGGATCAGCCTCTGGCTGAAGCGTAGGCGGGTCTTCCTATCAGCAGCTCGCCTTCATCACACAAACAAAGAAACCATCCATGGACGATCTGGATGGCAATGCCTTGAAGTATCCTTCAGCAGTCACAAAGGTTTCATCGACACCAGTCTCGATCATCCACTGCTTCCCTGCCGATGCAAACCGATGTCCTTTCATGAATTCCTCAACGACCGCCTCGTTTTCCTCGCGGAGAACGCTACACGTTGAATAGATCAAACGTCCGCCAGGTTTTAGCCATGCAGCGTACTCGTGCAGAAGCGCACGCTGCTGTTCCACATACATCGCAATATCTTTCTCCCTGAGACGCGCAGTCAAATCCGGCGCACGCCGCAAAGTTCCTGTTCCCGAACACGGAACATCGAGGAGAACCGCATCACACTGACTGCAGTATTTTTCCATACGTTCGAGATCGCTGGTCGGGACAACTGTAATCGACGTAACTCCTGCACGCTGTGCACGCTTCTCGAGTTCTTTGAGCTTTCTAGGATCGATATCAGCAGCGATGATCTTTCCCTCATTGCCCATCATCATCGCCAGCATGAGCGCCTTGCCACCGGCACCCGCACATGCATCGAGAACTACCTCACCGGGCTGCGCGCCTACGACCATCGCTACAAACTGACTAGCCTCATCCTGAAACTCGAAAAGCCCCTGTTTAAAGCTTTCATCATCGTTGAGCGCCGTGCGTTTGGTCATCGCGATGCCATATGGCGAGTAGATCGCTGACTGCACATCATGGCCAGCACGCTTGAGTATATCGAGAAGCGCGTCACGCGACGTCTTGAGGATATTGGCACGCAGCATAACTGTTGCCTCTGTTTTGAAGGCCGCCATGAGGCGATATGCGTCAGTCTTCCCATACTGTTTGATGAAACGCTTAACGAGCCACTCAGGAAACGAAAAGTATGCCGCTACGGCACCGGAAGAGCTCTTCGGCGGAGCATCACTGACTTCAAAAGGGGCGTTCTCGAGATAGCACCCGACAATCTGCTCGCGAGTCGGCTTCTTCACACCCTGCCGGACGAGTAAGTCTTCAACACGAGCACGCCATCGGATAACATTAAAAACAAGGTCCGCTATCTCGCGCCGGACAGACGCACTGAGCTCACGATGGCGTCGGAAATATGCATAGACGATCTGATCGAGCGGCTTTGGTTCGATATCGAACGCCCGAATTATCTCACCCGTGTGAACGGCGGCTGTTTTAGAAATATCCATTGTAATTTAATATGTTAAATACCAATATCTCATCTTACCCATTAATGTCGTGTCCGACACGCGTGTCGGACACGAGTGTCGGACACCTTTTTATCAGACGCAATATGGTCAGCGGAATAATCAGCAGTCTGTTTTAGAAGATGCTGCGGATAATTATGTTCGCGCTGCGGTCAGGGCCTACTGAGACGATGTCGACAGGCACGCCAATCAGGTCTGCCAGCATATCTATGTAGCGATGCGCTGCTTTGGGCAGCTTATCCATGCTGCGCGCATCGGCGATATCGCCCTTCCAGCCCTCGCATTCCTCATAGATGCACTTCACACGCTCCAGCGCATGCGCATCAGCAGGCATATAGTCGATACGCTTGCCGTCCAGCTCATAGGCCACACAGACCTTTAACTTCTTAAGCCCTGCAAGCACATCGAGCTTCGTGAGCACGAGCTTTGTAAGCCCGTTAACGCGCGCAGCATGGCGGACCAGAACAGCGTCAAACCACCCACAGCGACGTCTACGACCAGTCGTGGCACCAAACTCCTTGCCCTTATCCTGCATATGCGTACCGCATTCGTCTTCCAGCTCGGTCGGGAAGGGTCCCTGGCCAACTCGTGTCGTATAGGCTTTCACGATGCCTACCACATCGTCGATGGCCGTCGGACCAACGCCAGAACCGGAGAGCGCACCGCCCGAACAGGTGTTCGACGAAGTAACGAACGGAAACGTCCCATGATCGATATCGAGCGCCGTCCCCTGCGCACCCTCGAACAGGATTTTCTTACCGTCGCGCATAGCATCGTGCACTAGCATCGTCGTATCCGTAATATGAGGCGCCAAATAGTTCGCCCACTTTTCGCGAAGGTCCATTAGCTCATCGACATTGATCGGAGTGCCGCCCAGCAGTTCCAGCTCTTTGTTCTTCTCTGGAACGAGCAGATCAAGGCGCTCTTCAAACGCATTCGGATCAACGAGATCGATACAGCGGATTCCCTGACGAGTGACCTTGTCCTCGTAAGCTGGTCCGATACCACGCCCGGTTGTACCGATGCGCGACGCACCACGCCGCTTTTCGCGAAGCGAGTCGATCTGACGATGGTAAGGCATAACCACATGTGCGCGATCGCTCACCGCCAGGCGAAGCGGATCGCTCAGGTAACCCTGCTGGTGCAATCCCTCAATCTCATCAATGAGAGTAACCGGATCGAGCACCACGCCGTTGCCGATAATGCAGCGGCACTGCTCATGCAGTATCCCCGACGGTACCAGATGCAGCACCGTCTTCTGCTCACCTATCACCACCGTGTGCCCGGCATTCGCACCACCCTGAAAGCGTACGACGCAATCGACAGATGGCGTAAGCAGATCGATGATCTTTCCCTTACCCTCGTCACCCCACTGTGTACCAACGACTATAATATTAGGCATAAGAAATCCGTTCCTCGGGTCTCGGGTCTCGGGTCTCGGGTCTCGGGACTCGAACACCCATAATAAAAACCTACTATGACATAAATCTTTCAAGGATAGCCTTCTGAACGTGCAGTCTGTTTTCCGCCTGATCGAGAATAGCCGACTGCGGACCGTCCATCACTTCATCCGTGATCTCCTCATTGCGGTGCGCCGGCAGACAGTGCAGCACGATCGCATCGGGATCCGCCTTGGCCATCAAATCGGCATTCACCTGATACGGCGCAAAGAGCTTTTTCTTCTCTTCTTCCTCGTCGCCCTCCTGCCCCATACTCACCCACGTATCGGTGTTCACGACGTCGGCATCCCTCACCGCAGCTTGCGCATCCTGCGTAATCTCGATGTGGCGAAACTCGGTAGTACCTATCTTGTCGAGAACCAATGCCGCTGGCTCATACCCTTTCGGTGTAGCTATGCGCAGCTGGAACCCAAGAATAACCGCCGCAACGATCCAACTATTGGCCATATTGTTGCCGTCGCCCACGTACGCGACCGTGAGGTCACCGATGTTCCCTTTACGCTCCTGCACCGTAAACATGTCGGCCAAGACCTGGCATGGATGATACAAGTCGGTCAGACCATTGATAACCGGGACGGTAGCACCGTGAGCCATCTTCTCGGCACGCACCTGCTCAAACGTGCGGAACATGATGCCGTCAACGTAGCGCGACAAGACACGCGCCGTGTCCTCATACGTCTCTCCACGCCCTAGCTGCGACGCCTGCGTGGTTAAATTAAGCGCGTGGCCACCCAGCTGATACATTCCCACCTCGAACGACACGCGCGTGCGCGTGGATGATTTCTCAAACACCATCGCAAGCGACTTGCCCTTGAGTGGATGATGTTCGTTGCCCTTCTTCTGCTGATCCTTCAGCCACTGTGTGCGGTCGAAGAGATCCTTGATCTCGTCAGCAGTCAAATCAAACAAACTCAATAGATGTCGCGCCATTCTTCTCTCCTATAAAATATAACGCCTGAGATCGCGGTCCTTTACAATCTCAGCCAGTTCACCATCAACATACTTCTTGTCGATCCTGACAGTCTGCTTGCCCTTCTCGGGCGCCTCGAACGATAGCTTTTCCAACAGCGTTTCCATCACCGTGTGCAAACGCCGCGCACCGATATTTTCCATCTCGGCATTTACCTGCGAGGCAACCTCGCACACTTCCATGAGAGCTTCTTTGTTGAAATTAAGCTTTGAGCCCTCTGTCTCCATCATCGCGGTGTACTGTTTAGTGAGTGAGTTCTCGGTCTCAGTGAGAATGCGATAGAAATCATCCTTAGTAAGTGAATCGAGTTCAACGCGAATTGGAAAACGACCCTGAAGTTCCGGAATGAGATCGCTGGGCTTTGTCATGTGAAATGCGCCCGCGGCGATGAACAGAATGTGGTCGGTACGCACCATGCCGTGCTTGGTCATGACCTGCGACCCTTCGATGATCGGCAGGATGTCGCGCTGCACACCCTGGCGCGAAACATCAGGACCCTGCCTGCCGCCCGCGTCGGATCCCGCAATCTTATCGATCTCGTCCAAGAACACGATGCCGTTCTGCTCAACGCGCTCAATAGCGTCCTTGATCACGCCTTCCATGTCTACCAGGCGCGCCGCTTCTTCCTCTGTGATCATCTCGAGCGCCTCGGGCACCTTGATCTTGCGTTTTTTGCGCCCGCCGGGCTGTAACATGTTCGAAAACATATCCCGCAGGTTGGAACCCATCTCCTCCATAGAACCCGCAGCGACAACTTCGATACCCGGCATGGCCGGTGCCTTAGCCGCCGGCTCAATCTCGATCGTGCGGTCGTCGAGCTTGCCTTCACGCAGAAGTGTGCGCAGCTTTTCGCGCGTGTCGTCCTTCTCTTTCACCTTCTTCGGCGGTTGCGGCTTTTCAACTTCATCGATATCAGGAAAATCGAGCTCCTGTTCGGGCACTTCTTGAGGAAGCAGCATGTCTAGCAAGCGATCCTCGGCAACTTCCTGTGCGCGCACGCGGACACGCCGCGTCTCTTCATCGCGCACCTGGTTCACCGCGATATCGGTGAGGTCGCGGATCATGGACTCAACGTCCTTGCCCACATACCCAACCTCGGTAAACTTGGAGGCCTCGACCTTGATGAACGGCGCCTTAGCCAAACGCGCGAGACGACGAGCGATCTCGGTCTTGCCCACGCCCGTGGGGCCGATCATGATGATGTTTTTCGGCACGATCTCATCGCGCAGCGGTTGCTCAACCTGCTGCCGACGCCACCGATTGCGCAATGCAATGGCAACTGACTTCTTGGCCTTGCCCTGCCCGATGATAAAGCGGTCGAGCTCGGACACAATTTCTCTGGGAGTAAAATTTGTTGTTTTCACTATAGCTCCAAAATGCTGATCGAATCGTTCGTATAGATGCAAATCTCCGCGGCGATATGCATAGACTTCTCGACTACCTCGCGGGGTTTTAATTTGGTCTCTTGCATGAGGGCTCTCGCCGCTGCTCGCGCATAGGCACCGCCAGAACCGATAGCTGCCACGCCTTCGTCGGGCTCGATCACATCGCCCGTGCCGGAGATGGTTAGCACCTTCTCCTCGTCGGCAACGATCATCATGGCCTCCAGCTTGCGCAGGACGCGATCCGTGCGCCAGTCCTTTGCAAGTTCAACAGCCGCCCTGAGCAGACCTCCGCCACGATGCTCCTGCAATTTACCCTCGAATCGCTCGAAAAGCGTGAACGCGTCAGCGCTCGAACCCGCGAAACCCGCGATCACCTTGTCGTTTGCTAACGTGCGGATCTTCACCGCGCCCTTCTTGAAAACCGTGTCGCCCACGCTCACCTGGCCATCGCCACCGATAGCGACCTTGCCATCGCTGTGGACACATAAAATCGTTGTAGATCGGATTGTAATCATATCAAACCTCGCTATCAGCTATCAGCTATCAGCTAAAATCAAAACCCAAGACAATAGCACCTAAAAAACAACGACCCTGCCCATATATCATGAGCAGGGTCTTCGCAATATCTATAATGTTACCTTCCTTATAAGCTGACAGCTGAGCGCTGATTGCTGAAAGCTGTTTTTCTATGCCTTCGGATGCGACTTATCGTAGACGTCCATAACCTTATCCAACGTCACATGCGTGTACTTCTGCGTGGTGGAAAGCGAAGCGTGGCCCAGGAGCTCCTGGATGCCGCGCATGTCCGCACCCGCGTTAAGCAGATGCGTCGCAAACGTATGACGCAACACGTGGGGCGTGACGACCTTCTGAACACCGCAACGCTTGAGGTACTTGGAAACCAGACGCTCTATCGAACGCGCCGTCAGACGGCCGCCCTGGCGGTTCACAAACAATGCGCCTGTATCGTCAGTTGTCTTGGTGTAAAGAGTCGGGCGAATATCGATGTATTTTTGGATGGAGCCACAGGCCTTCTCGCCCACGGGAATCACGCGCTCTTTGCGACCCTTGCCCACGACACGAACGCTGCCCTCTTTAAGATCGAGATCATTCACGTCAAGGTTAACCAGCTCGCTCACGCGCAAACCGGAAGCATATAACGTCTCGAGGATTGCCTTGTCGCGTGCTCCCAGCGGCTCGACATCGTCGGGCGCACCAAGAAGCGACTGCACCTCGTCGATCGTAAGGAACTTCGGGACGCGCTTGGGAATCTTGGGGCTGGCAACCTCTTTGGCCGGATTTGCATCCGCCCAACCCTTGCGCAGGCAAAACTGGAAGAAAGTGCGCAGGCTGGCAAGCTTGCGGGCGATGGAGGTCGCCGTTTTCTTGCCAAAAAGCTCGTTTAAATACTCGCGAACAATCTCTGCATCGACTTTGCCCCAGCATGTCGGGTGCGTACCCAGGTCGCTACCCGTACGATTCCCGAGAAAAGTCACAAATTGTGTCAAGTCAACGAGATAGTTCTTGTGGGTATGCTCGGAAGCCTGCCGCTCGTACTTCAGATAATTCGAAAATTCTTTGATAGCACCATTCATATGTATTTCCTCCCCCCGGTGGAATTTGCGCTATATTATACGCTATTATTGGACAAATCAAGAACTAGGATGAAATTAATACACCTTTGATGCATCAATACTCTTAATCATCTGAAATGTAAGGATAATATTACTGTCCGGGCGTGAAGTTTTTTCTTTTAAACGCCCGAATTGCGACAAGAATCGATACGACGGATAATATAATAGACGCCATGGGCACGCCATGAGGCTCAGCACCAGGGGTCAGCGAGCAAGCCCCGCCACGGCCAATATCCTGTGCCCAGTCAGGTACTGACTGTACTCTCTCCTGTTCTTCATCTTGTTGAGCGCCAACCGATGGAATCCCGCCACCGCCATTGCCACCGCCCGCGATTGCACCCACCGAGCCCGAGTCATACATATCTGGAATGCCATTGCTATCCACGTCGATCCAACCACCCTCTACCGTATCGGACGAACCATCGTTATCTGAATCGTCGTCGCGCGCATTTGGTATTCCGTCACAGTCCACGTCAGTGATCGTATCGGGCGGCATGCAGTCGCGGCCGTTGTTGATAAGACGCATGTCAAAATCGGGCAGGCCATCGCCGTTGAAGTCACCGGTTGTTTCCACACCATCGCTCACGCCATCCTCATCCGTATCGGGAATGGACGGATCAGTTTCACTCGCGTCGACCCAGCCGT
>Ga0075115_10000964_pt1 | contig 14299 bp, 26 predicted proteins | sample AntAceMetag02UKH_FD_69785 | JGI IMG/M metagenome (GOLD analysis project Ga0075115, IMG submission 69785) | Saline lake microbial communities from Ace Lake, Antarctica - Antarctic Ace Lake Metagenome 02UKH | ecosystem: Environmental > Aquatic > Non-marine Saline and Alkaline > Saline | place... | reverse complement strand
CGAACCCAACAAATCTTTGAGGAGAGTGCTTGGCAATCCATAAAGGAGAATTTTGCTGGGTCCGGGTAAGCGAAAGTTTGTTTTCATGTTTTCTTCCCCACTATGTTTTAATTACCAAGCTCAATCAGTATAGAGGATAGATCAAATGTTTGCAAGCCAAAAATTAGTATCTATGGGCTCACTATCATCACCGCAATTTTGCCGTATCGATCCCCGTATAATCCAAAATAAATTCCCTTAGTTCTGCCCCAAGCTGTTCTGCTCTTCCCGCTTTGCATTCGATGGATTTGGCTTCCATCTTTTCCCAAAGTTTCCACATGGTCGCCGCCATAAATATTTTTAGGCAAGCGCGAAATTCTTGATCTGTATATTGGTACGGTTTTGCATCCCCATCTTCAACGCGGTCATCGTGATCACATAATCCAGCTTCAATTTCTTTTAGAATTTCTCCGTATGGATTCGTTTTGCTCACTGGTTTACTCCTTTTAGTCATTGTTACAATCCCAATGCTTTTCTTGCGATGGGGCTATTTGCCGGGACAATTGCTGGTGATTTACACTCCGGACAAGCTGGGTAGCGACTTGTAAGCCGCCATATGCTATAAATTAGACCGGGTAAAATAAAACAACACCAGAGAAAAAACTCTACAAATATGCTCCCTTTTGTTATTGATTTTGGTTTTTTAAATGTTGCTCCACAAGTTATGCAATAGGTTGCGTTTAAGAGATTTTTTCTCGCTTTTTTTTCTTCTGCGTCTTGTTTTTTTTGTGGCATTAAGTAACCTCCTTGTTTTTTATTAACTACCGAATAAATCCATATTTATTTTGTCGTGGCGAAACCCTTTTGCAGCTTCTTCAAGATTTTTTACCGACTGTCTGAAATAACTACTTTTTAGTTCAATTCCCAACCCTTTACGACCAGACATCACCGCCGTATAAACTTCAGATCCAACCCCCATAAAAGGTGATAAAATTATTTCACCTGGATTTGATCTTAAAGTTATTGCTCTTTCAATTATATCCAGTTGTAGTGGATGCACGTGTTTTTCATCGTCCGGCTCTTTGCAATCCTTAAACGGTAAAACCCTGTCCATTCTTATATCGTCCCAAACGGAAGAAGCATAACGACGCCATATCCAATGGCTGTATCGGTTTTCTGTTTGATTTCCTTTCCATCCTTTATATTTTAAAATATCTGACGGCATTGGACTTTCTCCGGCATATTCATTTAATCCATACTTGTGTGTCACCGGTATTTTGTTTTCGCCTTTTTTCCTGAAAATCAGAATATAATCGGCTGAAGCAACCCCACCATGAACGCCATCATCAACAATAGTTTTATGGGATAAAATTTTAGTCATTGTCCTATTTCTGACCCACAAGGGCTCTTTCCAAATAGTGTGTCGCGCTATCATCCTGAACCCTAATTTTTCGTGTAACCTTATAATATCCCCGGGGAAATCAATTAGATAATCATCCTTGCCGCTGTTGCTTGAAGGTATATCTGTGCAGTGTACAGCACTTATTCTGCCGGGCATAGTTATCCGCGCTACCTCCCTCACAACATATTCGTAATGGTCAAAGAAAAAATCGTACCCACTACAATTAGACAAATCCCGCGGGGAGCTTGAATATGTATATAACCCACCACTAGGGGCAGCAAATGGTGGGCTGTAAATCGACATGTGAATAGATTTTTCGGGTAACGACTGCATAACCTCGATGCAGTCAGAATTAAATATCGAATATTTGTCATTTACCACCTGATCAATTACAGCCATGTTGGCACCTCCATTTCTTTTGTCATTTTATTTTCGTGCTTAATCCCAATGGAATTGTTCATTTCTAGTACCAAATTAGTAAACATAACATCAGCAGCTACAGCTTTTCTTTTTAGATTTTTCATAACCTTTCTTTCCCCTTCGGTCATTACTATATCGACCTTTACCGGATTTTTCTGACCGAACCGCCAACACCTTCTAACTCCCTGGTAGTATTGTTCATAGCTGTGCGATGGGAAAAACGTAATGTGCGAGCAATGTTGTAAATTTAACCCGTGGGCTCCTATTTTTGGTTTTGTTATCAGAACCCTGGACTTGCCATCAGCAAAAGCTAATAATTTTTCTTCTTTTTGGTAATCATTATCCCTGCCGCTTACCTGGATAGCATCAGGTATAAGTTGTTCTAACAGGTTTCCTTCGTCGTTTAGGTGACACCAAACTAGTGCCGGTTTTCCTGTATCAACCAGTTGAGCGACCTTTTCACATCGTTCTACTATTGTTCTTTTTCTCTCTCGACGTTGTTCAAACAAATCAGCCGCAGGCAAAGAAAACAACATCCCCTCGGCTAAAGTACGTGCTTCGACTACGTGTTCTTTCTCGGACAGTGGTGGTAAAACAAAATCTCTATCATCAAAACCAATATCCGACGGTTTTCTCAACGCTCTCGCCCAAGAACATACCCATCGCCAAAAGGGTAATTCTGCATGACCTCTGAAACGCCACTTAGGAGCCTCACCATACATCCGCCGCATAGTGGTGTTGTTATTATCATTTTTGAAAAATCTATTTAACATGTCCAAAAACCCAAGATAGCCCAATGCCTCGCTTGATGTCCCAAGCTCAAGATAATCATTAGGAGCTGCCGTTGCGGTACATAATAAACGATATTGGATTTTACGCATAAAATCAGTTACTTGCTGCTTAGTTGATGAGTTTGCAGATTTAATGCGGCTTGATTCGTCGCAAACAACGGCTGAAAAGTCCTGCCAATTAAACAGATGCAGTTTTTCATAATTTGTAATTGTTATTTTCCCGGCTACTTGACCACTATCTGATCGTTTGGTTTCAATACCAAATTTTCCCGCCTCCCTCCTTGTCTGCTCGGCAACAGCCAGAGGAGTAAGAACCAACACTGGCTTGTTGGTATGCTCCACAATATTTTGTGACCACACTAAATGCTGCAATGTTTTACCTAACCCGCAATCTTCAAGCAGTGCCGCCCTCCCTTTTTTTATTGCGTATTCGCACATGGCCGCTTGAAAATCAAAAAGGCAACTTGGCATAAAGGTAGGTGTAAACCCAGAGTTAGCACCTGCGCTTGCCTTGCTATCCAAAAAATCACTGTAATTTTTCACACATACCCCCTATACTCTCTGCCACCAAAATAGACTGCTTTAAATATCTCTTAGCCTGAGTGGGGAAAAGTGCCGCATTAATAATAAGGACATTATCCAACAACTCCTCTAGCTTGTCGTACCTATAACAATTAACTAACATTTTCTTTTCCAAAGAAACCTCCATAAGCAAACTTGCTTGATTTATAAAGTCAGGTAGGACACCAACCACAAATGCTGCACCGCCTCGACACCATGATCGCTCCGCACCGTTCGCAGATCATGGTGTCCCCCCTAACTCTCTCCACTGCAACTCGATGTAAATTGCCTCTCTGATTGCGTCCATAGCCTTGTCCCCAACCAGATCGATAATATTTTGATCATCACCTATAAGAGAAAGCACGTCGAAACTATTATCATCATCGAGGTGAATTTGTGCCTCTAGCTTAATATCAAGTGCCGTTATCGTTATTGTTTTTCCCATTGATTTACTCCTATGCCTTCATAATAGGTAGTAGCGAATCTGTGTATTTGGCTGGGTGTTTCATATGTCGAGCTTCCTTATAAGCGGTTTATCCGCTTGATGCAGTTGATTAGCCTGGCTTGCCCAGAGCTAATACACTGTTAGGTGGTTAACCATCGTTGTTCGCCTGTTTCGTCGTCATACTCACACTTTCTTTCTAGCGTAAACACCACTTTTTCTCCGCTAGACATACCCACCTTTCTTTCTCTGACTTCTACCTTTTCATATTCATCTGGGTCATATTCTGTTATCGGGTCGTTGGGGCTATTTTCAGCTTGTTTTTTTACCGCCTCAATCGCTGATTCCTTGCTCAGAAAAATACCTAGGTGGAAATACATCTCGTCGTCGGTTGTGTCGCACACTTCATATATAAATTTCATTATTAGTCCTCTCAAAAACACCTATTATTATTATGGTCAGCAACTCGTTTGTTGCACCTGTTTATCTTTTAAACTCCTGTGCCAGTTATTATGGTCGTTAGATTGCTCCGAACATTTGAGTTTAAGGACAGTCTTGTTGCTCCCTTGCCAACCATCAAATAGTCAGCGGTTGCTCAGCCGTCCCCCACGCTTGGACATTTCATTCCACCTTGGCATGGTGAAAAAATCCCACAATCTTAAGGCAAACGTGGTTGTCATTTCGTGTGGGTGTCATTGTCCCCCGCTCGGTGGGGTTTGCCAGGCTTTATCTCCCAGCAATCTAACAAGTATACTCCAAAGCAATTTCTTCAACGCTCGGTCCGTCTGTCTTGTATTTTTTGTAATTTATGGTTGTGTACCATTCCTGCTTACACTCAACGCAAATACGGTATCCTTCGCCTAGATCATTTTCATATACATATTCACTACATCCGCACTCTGGGCACTCAGTACATTTATTCACAATTTTTCCCCCCTCTTGCAAATTTCTGCCGCTTCTTTTTCTATTGTGGCAAGTTTTGCTTCTGCTAGCTCTATTAGTAGCGCTGGTACTGATACACACCCAGCTAGCGTATTTATGTTTACCGTTCTGAGCATAACGGGATGCTCACCTATACGCCCACTGTTCCCAGTAAATGTCATTGCTCCTGCATGGCGTTTAAGGTATTTAATATCTTCTATTGCCTTTTCCAACGATATTTTATCCTCGAGCAATCTACCTATTTTACTCACGTCAGTTTCGTCTTTGTTTTTGAGCTTAATCAGTGCCTCGGTATACATCTTTTATCTCCTTTACTTGCCCACAAAATATGCCATGCACGCTGTTTGAATGCCGTAACAAGCTAAACATACCGACTTCACAAGAACTATTTTCTCCTTTCGATGTGTTTTTTATGGAGAGTTTTTATTTTTTCTTCGGTTGCATTTGGGAGGAGTAAAAATTTTGAGCAATCAAAAGGGTGATCTCCCAAAAGTTTTTCTGTTAACGCCTTTATTAATTTAAAATCTAACTTATTACGGTTAATACTTATTTGCGTATCAAACATTATTATTTTATCTTCCACATTAAAAAAACCACTGCTATAATTACAAGCATTCCCATCTCCAGTATTCCAGTCTCCAGTATTCCAGTATCCAGTATTCCCATCTCCAGTATTCCTGTGTCCAGTATTCCTGTGTCCAGTATTCCAGTCTCCAGTATTCCTGTTTCCAGTATTCCTGTTTCCAGTATTCCCATCTCCAGTATTCCTGTGTCCAGTATTCCTGTTTCCAGTATTCCCATCTCCAGTATTCCTGTGTCCAGTATTCCTGTGTCCAGTATTCCAGTCTCCAGCATTCCAGTCTCCAGCATTCCTGTTTCCAGTATTCCTGTGTCCAGTATTTTTGTCCCCAGCATTCTCGGTTCCAGTATTCCTGTGTCCAGTATTCTTGTCCCCAGCATTCCTGTCTCCAGTATTCCTGTCTCCAGTATTCCTGTGTCCAGTATTTCTGTCCCCAGCATTCCTGTGTCCAGTATTCCTGTTTCCAGTATTCCCATCTCCAGTATTCCTGTGTCCAGTATTCCAGTCTCCAGTATTTCTGTCCCCAGCATTCCTGTGTCCAGTATTCTCGGTTCCAGTATTCTTGTCCCCAGTATTCCTGTCCCCAGTATTCCTGTCCCCAGTATTCTCGATTCCAGTATTCTCGGTTCCAGTATTCTTGTCCCCAGTATTCTTGTGTCCTGTAATGTTTATCTCCGATACCAGCTTTATTTTCCTAGCTACATATTTTAAATCTGCGCCGGGGGCATCAGATAGTAAAACATATTCAGCTTCAACCACGAAAATTCTACCAGAATCGTAATAAGACCACGGCCCCGAAGGATATTTACAAAAATGAAAACCAGAAGAACACAATTCTAAGTGTTCTTCATGCTCATACCATTTTCCAAGTTTAAACTGAAATCCTCGGCACTTCATTTCTACATCGGTCGCCTTATAACCAGTTATTATTTTGCCTTTTGGTGTTAGTTTCATTGATTTACTCCCTTAACTAATTAAAGCAGATAAAAAAGCCTCTTGGACACCATAACAAGCAAAACATATCAACCCTGCAATGATTATTCCGAGCGTAATCACCGCAAATTTATCTCGGATTGCTGTGCTGCGTTTATAGGTATTTCTCCTATTTTTGAGTAAGTAGCCAGCATACGTTCTCTTTTTTAGTAGGTCGTATGTCATTATTTTCCTCCCACGGACTTATTAATTAAGTCCATTAACTGATTTATTCTTTTTTCGCTTTCCTCAACTTCGTCAAGCGCGTCGGAAAAAAGTTGTCTTAACCGAGAATTTGACCACTTGAGCGCGGCATTAACTGATTCCAAATATGTGATCCTCTTTTGTTGGCTCATGGTTTCCTCCTTTTTTTAGGTTGTCGATAGCTCAATATTATCAGGATTGTTTTTGTTGTCAAGCAAATTAATTTAAATAAAATAGAATATATATTGACAAATTGCTAACAGTAGATATAATTGCCACTAACCAATAAGGAGGAAAAAATGAAAGATCGAATCACTTGTGCAGATGTTAAGCCAATCAGGGAAGCAATGGGATATTCCGTCCGGGAGTTGGCGGAAGAAATTGATGCTACCCCGGCGGCAGTTCACAGCTGGGAAGCGGAGAATCCTGACAGTACCCGTAGCATCCATCCAGTTTTTGCAAATCAGCTCAGAAAACTCAAAAGGAAATATGTGACATGACAATATTTGAGAGAATTGATCGACTGGACAATCTGATTAAGCGCAAAAATTATGAAGGGATCAGCCTGGACAATTTAAACGCGATGTATGTCCATCTTGATTCAGAGATTAATTTACTGGCCTGGAAGCTGGAACGCATAGAAAAAGCAGCAATGGCCGAAGAAGATAGGCTTAATCTCCCAGCCAATACAGATGCGTGGCGCAGAGAAAACAAGGAGGCTTGATGTGTCAGACTTAATTTTAATCGAAAAAACCAACTTACCACAACTGTTCGCGGCTAACGGGTGTGATCCACTATTGGATAAAATTAGAAAAGAGGTTGCGTCTCACAACCCGGATATTGACACCTCCGGGGGGAGAAAAGATATAGCCTCGCTGGCCTATAAGATACGCAAATCAAAAACAGTTATTGATGATGCTGGTAAAAACTTCGTATCTAAAATCAAAGAACAAACAAAAACCGTTGATGCTGAACGTAAACGGGTAAGGGATGAGCTCGACCAAATGGCAGACTTAGTACGCACACCGTTAACGGAATGGGAGGCCGTAGAAGAAGTAAAAAAACAAGCCGACATCCTCGCCAGACAGTTAGCCCTTGACCATGACGACGCTCTAGCCCAGAACGATATTTTTGATCGCCGTAAAGAAGTCGAGCGAAAAGAAGCGGATCTTGCCAAGAAAGAACAGGAACTAATCGCAAAAGAGGAAGCAAAAAAAGCAGAAGAAGCCCGCATTGAACGCGAACAGGCTGAAAAAGTAGCTCGAGAACAAAGAGAAAAGCAAATAGAAATAGATGCAATCAGCAAAGCCCAACGGGAGGCCGAAAAAGAATTACAGTTGCAGAAAGAAAAAGCAGAAAAAATACTGCGTGAAGAACAAGCAAAAACAGCAAAGGCTGAATACGAGAAAGCAGAGGCAATCAGATCAGAACGTGAAAAGGCTGCCCGGGAAGCACTAGAAAAAGAAGAGGAAAAACTGCGTATTGATCAAGAAAAAAAACGCGTAGAGGAAGAAAATAAGAGAAAGGTTGAACGAGTATCACAGAACAAAAATCACCAGAAAAGAATAAACAACGAAATACTTGATTGTTTCGCGGCCAATGGAATCAGCGAAAAAGAAGCAAAAACCATTGTCGTACTTGTCGCATCCGGCAAAATTAATCACATGACCATCAACTATTAAAAGGATACTTAATAATGGACTACCTCTATCTCGATATTGAAACAATCCCATCACAAAAAGAATCTGTTAAATCTGATATTTTGACAACCATAAAACCGCCTGGTAATATCAAAAAACCGGAACCAATCCAAAACTGGATGGACGGCAACGCAGCGGACGCCGCAGAAGAGAAATGGCTAAAAACCGCGCTGGACGGAAGCAAGGGAGAAATAATTTCTATATCCTGGGCTTTTAATGATGGGGATGTTCAGTCTAATTTTCGCAATCAAGGTGAATCTGAAAAAGAAATGGTGGCAACCTTTTATGATGATATTATGGCAAAATCACTGGATGATAACGTTAGTTTTTTAAATATGCCCCGCGTTATCCATGGTAGTAAAGACCTATTTGATTTACGGTTTTTATATCAAAGATCGGTTATTTTACAGGTAAAACCATCGTTTAATTTACATCAGGATAGCCGATATAATGGTGATTATACGTTTGACACCATGACAGCCTGGGCAGGATGGGGCAATTATTGCTCGCTGGAATCCATGTGTATCGCTTTGGGGATTGGCAGCCCTAAAAACGGCATGTCTGGTTCTGATGTTTGGCCCGAGTTTAAAAAAGGAAACATTGCTGGCATTGTAAAATATAATCAGGGAGACGTTATTGCGTTGCGCGAAGTTTATAAACGATTGATTTTCAGCTAGAGAGGATATTATGAATATTTTAAGTGAGATACAAACAGAACTTGTATCACCGAAAGATAAATATAATAGTTTTGGAAAATATAGCTATCGGAGTTGCGAAGGGATACTAGAAGCCCTTAAACCACTACTGCAAAAACATTTTGCTAGTGTTATCCTCAATGATGAAATAGTTGAAATCGGAAATAGAATTTATGTAAAAGCAACTGCCATGTTGCGAGTAAAAGATGGTGAGTTTACATCAACCGCGTACGCCAGAGAACCAGAATCTAAAAAGGGAATGGATGAAGCACAAATAACCGGTGCCACATCTTCTTACGCTCGTAAATATGCTTTAAATGGATTGCTTGCTATCGATGATACAAAAGATTCAGACGATACAAACAAACACGACAAAGAACAGGTAGGAAAAAAACTAATCACCAAGGAATTAGCATTATCTAAAATCAAAAATATACAAAACGGAAACGCACTCTTAAAGCTTGTTGCTGAGATTAAGCCTGATTGCGAACGCGATTTAAGCCTTGATGAGTATGAGGTTGTTAGTGGGGCAATAAAAGCGCGTCAGGCAGATTTTAAATAGAGGATCATTCCATGAAAGTGATAATCAGAACTGAAGGCCACAGGGAAAGAGCTATCCAGCTAGTCAGGGACGCTCCCATAGATTATGAAGTGATTATCCAGAAAGAAAAGAAGTCAAAAACAATCCCCCAGCTTGGGTATACTTTTGCCGTGGTGTACCCAACGATTATAAAATTTGTGGAAGATGGGTACGGAGAAACTTTTAGTGTCGAAGAAATCCACATCTGGATGAAAAAACAGATTCTTGGTGTTGATCACAAAGAAATAGACGGGAAGGTAATTGAAATCGAGCGTGAGTTGAAAAAATCGGATTGTGAAGAGTGGAGCAAGTATATCGATGCTGTGCTTATCTATGCTTACAATAAGTGGGGGCTTGATATCCCAAAACCATATTATAGGGAGTATACATAATGTATATTAATATCTGGCTGGTACTTGTGCTATGGGTGGTTTTTTAGGGTTATGCCTAAGACCATGGTTGTGGGTAATGCTGGGAATATGCCTGTGGTGCTGGTAATATGAAACTTCCACGGAAAAAGAAGTGTAAATCATGCGGAGAGGTGTTTCAACCTGAACGATACTTACAGCCGTGCTGCTCCATAAGTTGTGCCATTGCGCTTGCAAGGGCCCAAAAAGAAAAGAATATAAAGAAAAAACGTGTAGAGTTTAAACGCGTATTTCTTGCGAACGATAAGCCACACCAAAAAAAATTAGCACAAAAAGCATTTAACCGGTTTATTAGGCTTAGAGACAAAAACGAGCCCTGCATAAGCTGTCAACGCCACCATAATGGTCGGTATCATGCAGGGCATTTTAGAACAACTGGCGCAGCCCCCCAGTTGCGATTTAATGAACTAAATACAAATAAACAGTGTAGCGTCTGCAATCTACATCTAAGCGGAAATTTAATAGCATATAGAGCAAACCTGATAAATAAAATAGGGGTTGAAAAGGTTGAATGGCTAGAAAGTGAACATGATGTTAAAAAATATACGCTTGACGAACTTATTTCTATTAAAAAAAAGTATTTGAAAAAGTGTAGAGAGATGGATTGCTAACAAAGTGTATGCCAAGTTTTGACCCCCAATGTAAAACTTTTGTAAAAGTTATGTAATAGATTTGTAAAACGTACCTTGTGAACCTTATAAAAAGTTTCAAAATATGCTAGCTTTTGAACTAGATTTAGAATTTAAAGATTAATAAGATTATAAAAATATAAGGTGCATCAGTTTTTAGATGCACTAGACAGTTTGCCGGTCATGAGGCAAGGTTCTTGTTGGTTTTGATTGTCGCAGTATGCAGTAAGGTGATAATTAAAGTGAGTCAAAATGGAATTAAATAAAGGTGGATACCCCGTAAAAAATGCAGGTTATTGGAAGCGGCAACATGATAAACTACAAGCAAAGATCACAGCCGCTGAAGAATTAATAGATACGTTGTATGAGAGTGGGTGTTTGGATGCAGAAAGAAAAGAAATTGTGCAAGTTTATCTAGCAACCTAACAGGCCTTTTTGGTAAATGGAGCGTAACAATGTGCGAATACTGTGAGCAAGGGCAGACCATGATGGAAGTTGATGTAATTGATCGAGCTAATTTTGGTTGGGGATATGATGACGAAGTTAAATTGACCTTGCGGGAAGCGGAGAATGACCCTACCAAATTGGCTATATTTATCGATCGTGGTTTTCTGCGCATGGTAAACCTTGCCGATTGCCAGTGTATTGAGGGCGGGGAAAAATTTGAAATTAAGTTTTGCCCCAACTGCGGTGATAAAATACAAGCATTATAACGTTTTAGATAATTGGTGGATAATAAACATTAGCTTGTTAGATTCTTTATGAGGAGGTTGCAGACTTGATCGAATAGCGTCTGGCTGAGTTTAACGAGGCCATCGTTATCTTACAATGTCAATCCAGACCTCTTCGCCGCCGTGGATTGAGTTTACTATTTTGGGGTACAAACTCTCATAACACTTGCGGGAGTACCCCAAAGTTACTTCGGATTCGCGAACGGCAATAGACTGCCCCACTAGTATGCATCCATCCGTATGAGCATCTGTGTTTCCTACGTGGATATAAATCCATTCAAATCCCGGAACACGCCGAAGCCAGAGCATCCCATGATGATCTGGGAATTTTCTGAAATACCTTCCTGCCATGCCGCCGACTGTTCTTAATTGTATCGCGTATCTCCCAGCCGGTATGCGTGTTTCACCCGGTACTTTTATTTTTTGTGGCTGATCTTCGCAAGTAAAACATTCAAATTTTCCATTGATTGATAATAAGCCGCCTGTTGATTCTTTGCCGGTATAAAAAGTATCAAGCCTTAATTCCATCACTCACCTTCCAAAGTATTTTATAAATGCCGTCAAACTGAAACCTCCTGCGATAAAAACAGCCACAAGAAGCCCAATCCGCTGCAAAAAACTCTTTTTTACTGTTGCCACGTCTTCCATCAAGCCCCTTACCCACAAATGATCCTTATAGTGTTGTTCTGCTGATACCAAAAAGGGAGCATTCTTAAAATAATCATCCATAACGATTGATAATTCATTTTTAATTAATCTCGAAATTTCATCTTTTTTTCCATCATCAGTAAAGATACACTCCGGCATGTTGTGGTCCCTAACTAAGTAGTTTTATGTAATTATCGATAAAATGATCAGTCCCGCTTTTGCCTATTTTAAGTCTGATTATATTTTCCAACACCTCCCTGGCTCCATACCACCAGGGGGGAGTAAGCATCTTTCCCGGTTTGTTATTATGAAAAAACACTGCCTGATTGACATGCCGAAACCGCAACATAGAAGGAACACGGCAAACAACATCACTATCGTTTATAATTCGATACGATCGTCCTTCAAATCGAGCGTTAAACTCTGCCGCAAACCCTTTATCGCCGACCCTCGGACAACCAAAAGTATAAATTCCGTCAACCTGTATCCCGAAAAGATCAAGGTCATACGCTGCCAACGTTGCCAACGCACCACCAAGACTATGACCTGTTAGATATAATTTTTCACCGCCGAGCCCGTCAAAACAATTAAGTATCTGATCTTTTATTTTTTTGTAGGCAATGCAAAAACCAGCGTGGACTTGATACCCGCCAAAGTTTGATCTTGCAACCCACATATCAGTGATAATATCTTTGATTTCTTTTGTGCCTTTAAACGCAATAATAACAATCTTACCACGCTTAATTATGCGAGCTGTTGTTGATTCAGCCTCAATAATTAAATCATAGGTACTTTCACCATCATAAGCAATTTTTGAAGCTTCGGCACATGATAGGGCTATGTTGGGGTCATACATAATTTTAACCTCTCAATCTCAGCGATCAGGTCGTTGATAACTCTGATTTCATACACAACAACGATTCCTTCGGGTCTGTGATAAAGCCTTTTCAGTTTTTTGAGTTCTGCGTCGGTCATGTCGACCCTCAATTTAGGTTTATTTGTGTTGCACCTGATCCTATGTTGCTAAATTGTGAGATACCACCAAGTAAAGAGTCTGAGTTTGTCCCAAAATCATCACCAGCCAACTCATTAATATAATATTCAATATCAGTATAATTTTCATCCAAGTTAAATGCATTATTATTAGCAACTGATATATTTAACCCTTTTGATGTTTCCCACGTATCGGGCATTCCGTCAGAATCGGTGTCTGTTGGGTTATCGTTTGCAGTTGAGTATGTTGGCCAATCATCGGGATATGTCTTGTCTTTGTAGCTTACGTTGTTGACATACTCGACTTGCATGGTGGTGTTGTCTGCATAAGGATTAGAGATCAAGGGGCTTCTGTCATAGTTGTGAGCTATGTAGTTTTTGTACAGAGATACTTCTGTGTCGTAGTCATTTTTGCCACTAACCATTAGCCCTTTACTATGTATCCCTGTACCTAGTTTGGCATACCACAAGCCGCCAGCAACCATTGAATTTTGGATGGTTATATTTTCGGCCCCTCCTGTTACTGAAAAGGTTTCATCTACGCCCCAGGTAATAGAACAGTGGTCAATAACAACATTGTAAACATCTGTGCCACCATTCCATTTTCTACCCCATATTGATAGGGAATCGCCATCACTGTCGTTGCCTATATACCTGTGCCCACCTGACCTAAATCGCATATGCCTCACTATGACTTCTGGCACAGAAATATTAAACTGCTTCCCTGATATTGATATCCCACCAGGAGAAGTTTGTCCTGCGATAGTTATATAAGGCTGGTTAACGCTGAGTATCGAGGTTAAATCAATGTTCCCTGATACATCAAAAACAACAGTTCTTGCACCAGAAGTTGTTACCGCTTCCCGTAGACTCCCTGCGCCAGAATCATTCAAGTTGGTAACATGGATGACCGCGCCTCCACGACCTCCGACAGTATTTTTCCCTACACCAACCGCACCTGGGAAAGAGTCGAGGGCAAGTGAACAGCTAGGAACTAACAGTAACAATATGAGCAATAATCTCATCAGTGTGCAAAAGCTCCTATGTCATAGGTAGAGTGCCAAGCTGTCCCTGTTATATCTGTATTGTCTTGGATAGCTCCACCAGGATCCGATTGTCCTGCTTCGTAAATTGGAGAGTCAGAATCTTGCACAGTATAGTCATTTGTGGTGTAATCTGTAAAAACCGTTGAATCCCAAGTTGCGCCGCGCTGATTGTGGTAGCATCAATGGTTTCCAATTCTGCTAATTCTGTCTGCGTTACCGACACATCTGATATGTCAGCAGTTGCTGGTGTTCCGCCGGTTGTGTCCAAAACGGTCAGAACATTGTCTTGGCATTTCTTCCAAGCACCTTCAGAGTCATCGTAAAAAATACCCCCGCCGGTTGCTGAGAAAGAAGAACAGTCAGTGATAGAATCAGTTTCCTGCCCCTCGATTCCTAGTTCGTCAATAACTATTTCCCCGGTAAATTCTGGATCAGCTGAAAAAACAGCAACCCCTGTTCCTGTCTCGTCATCAAGAGCAGCCAATAACCCAGCAGAGTTATCAAGTTCCCCCTCATAGGCTGCCGCGTTTGTGACATCATTGCTAAAATCATCCAC
>Ga0075115_10000958_pt1 | contig 14321 bp, 31 predicted proteins | sample AntAceMetag02UKH_FD_69785 | JGI IMG/M metagenome (GOLD analysis project Ga0075115, IMG submission 69785) | Saline lake microbial communities from Ace Lake, Antarctica - Antarctic Ace Lake Metagenome 02UKH | ecosystem: Environmental > Aquatic > Non-marine Saline and Alkaline > Saline | place... | reverse complement strand
GATATTTTTAAATGAAAGGAGATAATAAAATGAATACAGCAATTTGTTTAGAGTGCGGAAAGGAATTTGAACAAGAAAGAGATATACAATTATGTGATAATTGTATAGGTAGATTTGATATGGAAAAATTATGGAAAATGCACGATAATAACAAATTAGACGCACTTGATTTTAATGAAACCCAAAAATTTAGGGAACAATTTAGAATAGGGGGGAAATAAAATGAAAAGAGTAAAAGACTACCCTAAGATATATGACAGAAAAATACAAGTAAAATGTTATACTTGTGGTTCTATTTATACAAAATGGGCTACTAAATTTCTTTATCATAAATGCGACGGTAGTCAATGTAACTGTAAACCTAATTTTACAGTTATTGCCGAAATAAAGGGGGAATAATAAAATGAAAATATGGGGAAAGAAAATAAAAGATGAAAGTTTAATAAATTGGGTAGTAGATAAAGAATTTACTACTTTCTATTATGATTTTGGCAATAATACTAAAAAACTTGGCAGAGTATCTAATGATGAAATTGTTGATGATTGGTTGGAACACGAAAAAGAAAGCGAGGTATAATATGAAAAGTTATAAATGGATAGTGAAAGCTATAAAACTTAAAGAAGAAGTAGAAACGGAATTTGAATATCAAGCACTACAAACAATTAGTAATTTAATATTAGACGGTAAATTTGCTCTTGAAATAGAGAAGCAAGAAGGAGAGGGGAATAAAATATGAAAAGACCTAAAAATTGTATATATCCCACAAAGGCACATTGTTTAGTATGGTGTATAGATAAAAATAAATGCGAATATGGTAAAACTGTATTAAGAAAATATAAAAGAAAGGAAGAATAATATAGGAGAATTATTAGAAATTCTTAGTTGGTTATACAAATTATTATTTAATATCATAGTATTATTATGTTTAATTAAATTTTTATTTTGTATGTAAAAACAGAGGAGAAATAAAATAGGGTTGTTGTGGTGTTATTTATATGGTATACTTAAAGTAGAGAGGAAAAATAATGGAAGCATTAAGATTTATTTGTAAATGTGGATATACTAAAGAAATTTTTGGAGATATTGACGATATAGTAAAGTGTGAATTATGCGGAAATCTTATGGACTTAGATATTGAAATAGAAAATGAAAATACAAAAACAATATCCCAAAAAGAATTAGGAAAAATAATAGCAATTGAAGGTATGCAAAAAAATCTTAAAACACTTGGGCAAAAGAAAACTTGGTTTTTAACGGAAAAATTATTTACTGACCCTATCACAAGATTAAGATATAGACAGTTGTTTTTAGACGCAGGGGGAGTTATTCCTGAACGAAAATTAAAAGGGTATGTTTAAAATGGAAATGAAAATCTGTGCAGGGTGTAAAAAAAGAAAATTCCTTTCAGAATTTAATAAACAAAAGAAAGCAAAAGATAATCGCAGTTATTGGTGTAAGGAATGTAAGAAAAAATATAATAAAAAACGAAGAAAAAGAAATAAAGAAAAAGTAAAAAAACAAATGAAAAAATATTATGAAAATCATAAAGAAGAAATACAAGAATATGCAAAACAATATCGTGAAGAACATAAAGAAGAAATATTACGAAAAAAGAAAAAATATTATCAATCTCACAAAAAAGAAGCGAAAAAATATCAACAAGAACATAAGAAAGAAATAGCAGGGCAAAAGAAAAAATATCGAGAAGAGCCTAAAAAGTATTTTAAAGAATATATGAAAAAATATAAAAAAACTCATAAAGAAGAAATAAATAAACATTTAAAAGAAAGAAGAAATAAAGATATTAATTTTAGAATGGTCAACAATTTAAGAAGCCGAATAAGTAAGGCATTAAAACGAAATACCAAATCTCTATCAACAATGTCATTGGTTGGTTGTGGTATAGAATATCTAAAGTATCATTTACAATGTCAATTCAAACAGGGTATGTCTTGGGATAATTATGGTTATTATGGTTGGCATAGGGACGAGATAATACCTTGCAGTGGTTTTGATTTAAGTAAAGCAAGTGAACAGAGAAACTGCTTTAATTATATGAATTTACAACCTTTATGGACGAAAGAACATAGAATAAAAACTACAAAAGAATTACGAATTAGAAAGGAGAAAAGAAGATGAGTAAACTATTTAGGGTAAATGCAGAATATTTTATTAAGGCAAATAACATTACAGAAGCAGAAGATTATGTAAAAGAAGAAGCAGGATTAGATTATTTTGAACGCCATATAATAGTAGATAGTATTGATGATATTACACAAGAAATTGATATTGATTTAACATAGGGCTTGTTGTGGTGTTGTTTATGGGGTATACTTAAAGTAGAGAGGAGATATAAATTATGTTTAATGGAATAAAGAAAAAAGAAAGAATTGAAAGAACAAGAAGTGGAATTTATCATCAAATAGAAGATTTTATGTTTATCATTGACGATTATATGAAAGATATGTCAGAAGAAGAATTGAAGGGTTTATACGAATTAGAAGAAGATGTAAGATAAACAACAGGAGAATAATATGTTATTAAGATATAAAGTATTAAGCGGAGTTTTGATAGTAGGGGGATTGTTATTAGTTTGGGGATTTGTTTGTATTGGAATAAATTTATTAGAAAATATGGCAATAGATTATATTTTAGGAATAGGGAAGCCATTTTAAATAAAAGGGGGGTAATGTTATGAAAAGTTATGAAGTTTATTGGAAAGATTTAAGCGAAGAAGCACAAGAAAGATTAAAAGAATTATATCACGAAAATATCGATTTAAGTCCTTTGGCGATTATAGATATTGAAGAAGAAAAATAAATAATATGAAAAAAATTCCTAAGTTAGAAAATAAGAAATATGGAGAAATAATAATTAAAGTGCCTCTTAAAAGTTTGCAGGGTTATATCAAAAAATTAAAAGATATAAATATTAAAACATTTGAAACTAAAATTTATCATACTCATTTTGTAAAAAGAATATTAAACTGAAGGAGGATATAATGTTTTGTCCATATTGTAAAAAATCAATGGTTTACGAAAATGAACATATCGGCTTGTGGTATTGTGAAAAGTGTGATAATACTTTTCATATAGCAGAAAATCCGCAAGTATAAAAACTAAAGGAGGAAATAAGAAATGAAAAAAGGATTGATAATTTTGGTAATAGTTGGTTTGGTAATTTTTGGTTTAAATATGTATGCTTATGCTAAACCTCATACGCATAATGGAACAGTAAAGGATAATAATAATGGGGTAGCAGGGGAGGCCTTTTTTATTCATTCTGGACAAGTGCAAGGAAACTATAATGATATAGGAACTTGGACAAATGCGGAGTTTTTAAAAGGTGATAAAGGAGAACAAGGAATTAAAGGAGAAAAAGGCAATAGAGGATATATGGGTTTACAAGGAGAACAGGGTATTCAAGGAAATGCAGGTAGCGACGCTAATGTAACTCATAGATATACTGACGGTGTAGAAAATCAAATAGAGAATTATGGTTATAATGATTTTTATTCTGAAAATGCCTTCAAAAATAATTTAATCAATGAAGGATATAGCAAAGTGTTTGATTATGATGACCCTAATTTAGATTTAACCGAAGTAAGTTATTTTGGCAGGGTGGGTAATCCTGATGTTATAGATGTTGATTATGTTTTAACATCTGAATATGAAAAATATTCTTCACAAGGACAGGATATTAGAATTGAAAATAATAAAGGATATATTATTGATAATTCTAATAGAATAACTGACAATGCAGATGAAATTGAGAAAGTAGAAAGTGAAAGTATATATAGAAATAGCAATTTACAAAATAATATAAATAATGAAACTTCAAAGCGTAAACAAGCTGACAGAAAAGAAAGACGAGCAAGAATTAAAGGAGACCAGAGATTAAATAGCAAAATAAAAGTTAATAGAAGCAATATAACTACTAATAAAAAGAACATTAAAGTAAACAAGAATAAAATTGTAGATGTAGATAATAAACATACTACTTGGAATAATAACCAAGACACTAAAATTGGAAATAATACAAGTGGTATATCACATAATTCAAGAAGAATAAATGATAATGTAAAAAGGTTAGATAATCACGAAGGAAGAATAGGCGATTTAGAAGATACCTCTTATTGTGTAAGAGGAGAGTTACAATTTGTTAGAAAAGAAAACTTAATAATTGGAGTATATGGTAAAACAGATTTAAGACATAGCGATATAAACAATGAAGTTGGAATTAATATTGTGGTAGGAATTGGGAAATCAGAAAGTCAAGAAAAAAGAGAAGCATTAGAAAAAAGAATTGAAAATTTGGAAAAGAAATTAGGTTATATAGGAGTAGACACTATTGTAACAAGAAATGAAAAAGGATATATAATAGCAATTAGTGAACAGGATAAAATGAGAGTTTTGAAGAAATTTTAAGAAAGGATAAATAATTATGAGACTTCACTATGGGATATTAATTTTATTAATAAAGTTTATTCCAAAATTATTCCGAAGATACTTTAAAGAATATAAGGAAGCATATAAAAAATATTTAGGGAGTATTTAAAATGAAATCACAAAAAGAATTATTAAAAGAAATAGAAAGATATAAATCTTTAAGTGTTCACGACACTTTAACAGGATTATATAACAGAAGAAAATTGGAAATAGATTTAGCAAGGTATTTGGAACTTAAAAAAAGACACAATATTCATTTCTTAGTTTTAATGTTAGATATTGATAAATTTAAAAAAATCAATGACCTTTTCGGACATAAAGCAGGGGATAGTGCGTTGAAAAAAGTAGCAAAAATTCTCAAACAATGTGTAAGGGGTGGAGATAAATGTTATCGTCTTTCTGGCGATGAATTTGTTTTAATTCTCTCTCATTGTAATAAAGATAAAACAAGTCCAAGAATTAAAGAATTATTGAAACAAGAAGATATAGAAGCAAGTATAGGTAAAAATAAATTATGTAAAAATATTTTAGAGATAATTGATAGAAAAATGTATGAGGAAAAAAGGAGAAAATAATGTTAATTATAGGTTATGTATTGTCTATTTTGCTAACTTTAGGTATAGTTTATTTATTGCTTTTTAAAATATTTGAGTTATAAGGAGGTTAAAAAATGTTGACTATGTTATTTTTAATGGGGCTTATTGGTTTTATAACTTGGGGTATGTATAAAATAGCCCATAAGAGTTTCTGCTTTGTTGCAGGAGATAATTTGCCAAATGGAACTATACAAATTTCTGCGGTAACTGATGAAGAAACTCCTGTGGAAAATAAAGAAGAAGAATTATCAGTAACAGTTAAAAAACCAAAATTTGATACCACGAAAATTATAGATTATACTCCAGAGGAAAATGAAAAAATAATGAAATTTACACCTTCTAATTGGGAACAATATATAGGGCAAGAAAATGCTAAAAAAATAATTCAAGCATTTATTAATGGAACACGAAAACTTAATACTATTTTGCCTCATATTATTATAGATGGCTCTGCTGGATTTGGCAAGACAACGCTTGTGCGTCTAATACAACAATATAGTAATGCAGAAATTATAGAATATATTGCCAGCGAACTTGTAGAAGTAGAACAGCTTATTGATGTTTTTAATAAAATTAATTCTTCAAAATCGAAAAATATTATTCTGTTTATAGATGAAGTGCATAATTTATCTGCTCAATTAATAGAAATTTTTTATCCTGTATTACAAGAAGGAAAAATTGGAAAGAAAAATATTAAACCATTTACTTTTATTGGGGCTACAACAGAAAAAGGACAGTTGATTAGAAAATGGAAACCTTTTATAGATAGAATGAAAATACATATCACTCTCCAAAATTATAATATAGAAGAAATGAAAAGAATAATCAAACAATATAAAACAAAACTTTTTCCTAATATTAAAATTTCCGAAGAAGTTTATACTATCCTTGCAAAAAATTCAAGATTAACACCAAGAAAAGCCAATCGTTTAACCGAAAGTCTTATCTATATAGGAGATATTAATAAAACCTTAGAAGTATATGATATTATTGATAAAGAAAGAGGATTAACAAAAATAGATATACGAATATTGGATTATTTATCTGCTAATGATAAAGTAGGTATGCAAGGTTTATGTGCTTATTTAGATACAAGTCAAGCAAATTATATGTATCAATATGAACCTTATTTAATACAGTTAGGATTGATTAGCCGAACTCCCAGAGGGAGAAGTATAAGTGATAAGGGAAGAAAAATATTGGAGGGATTGAAATGAAAAAATATAAAATAAGCAAGAAAATGACGGAAGATAAAAGTGTTGTAGATTTAGCTGAATTTTTATTAGAAGAAAGAAAAAAACCTTTATTAAAATATGAAATCGAAGCTATAAAAACTGAAATCAGACGGAAGCATAGAAGAAATTTAAAAGACGCTGAACAATGGACTAAAAACTTAATGGATAGTCCGTTATATCATTTAGCTATAAGGCAATTAATGAGAGAAGGAAAAGCAAATAAAGTTATAGAAGGTGGGTCTGTAAAATATTATTCAGATTTGGAATTAATTTTTGAAACAATAGAAAGAATAATTAGCACAGCAAATGAAAATAAAAAAAGAGATAACTTATTAAATTATTGTGATGGCTTTAAAAATAAGGATAAATAAAAATGATTAAAAGATGTAGACGATGTCAAAAAGAATTCCTAATAACTAAACAAGAAAAAATTTATTGTTCTCCTAACTGTCGCAAATTGAAAGAAAAATATGATAAGAAAAGTCATCAAAAAAATAGAGATAAAATTTTAAATTATCAAAAACATTATCGGCAAAATAATAAACAAAAAATAAAAGAATATTATCAAAATAATAAAGAAAAAATCCAAAAGTATTGGCAGGAATATCAACAAACCCATAAAAAAAGAATAAAGGAATATTTAAAAAAATATTATCAAGTTCATAAAAAAGAAGCAAATCAACGACAAAGAAAAAGAAGAAAAAAAGACCTAAATTTTAGAATAGCTAAAAATTTAAGAAGTCGAATATGGTATGCTTTAGAAGGAAATTTCAAATCTATACCTACAATGTCTTTAGTAGGTTGTGATATAGAATATCTGAAATATCACCTACAATGTCGGTTTAAGAGAGGTATGTCTTGGGATAACTATGGTAAATGGCATATAGACCATATAAAACCTTGTGCGTCTTTTGATTTAAGAAAGCCAAAAGAACAGTTAAAATGCTTTAACTATATTAATTTACAGTCCCTTTGGGCTGAAGAGAATTTAAACAAGGGGGGGAAATGTTAGAAGATTATAAAAAGTTCTTAATAAGAGAAGATTGTAGAAAACAAACTATAAGGTCATATCTAAGTCATATTAAGCTATTTCTAAAGCAGGTAAAAATAAATCATATTAATAAAGAAATTGTTGAGAAATACTTTTCTCAATTAAACGAAAAATATTCTTCCGCCTCCTACAATCTAAAAAGAAGTGCCATAAAGTCATTCTTAAAATTCTTAAATAAGAATATTCCTTTACCCAAAAGTAAAAAAGTAGACCAAAAATTACCTGAATTCATTACGGAAGAATATTTCTTAAAGGAAATTATATCCGTAGTCGAATGTATTTTCACCAATCCATTAAAGATTAAAGCTATATTGTATTTTCTATTTTATGCAGGTATTCGTAGAGGAGAATTCGATAATTTAAAAAGAGCCGATATAGATTTGGAAAGAAGGAGAGCGAAGATATTTGGGAAGGGAAGGAAAGAAAGAATAGTTATTTTTAGTAAAGAATGTGCAGAAATTATAAGAAAATATTTTATTACGGAAACGGAAGAGAAGAACGCTTTTAATACTTGCGGAAAAACTGTGGAAAGTATTTGTTACAAAATTAAACCTTATTTGGAAGAAATAAATTTTCACGCTCATATCTTGAGACATAGTATGGCAACGCATTGCTTAAACATTCTAAGGCTCGATATTTACGAGGTCAGTAAGCTTTTGGGTCATAGCTCTATACAAACAACGACAAGATACTTAGGATTGAATTTAGAAGCAATACAAAAAAAGTATGATAAAAAAGGAAAATAAATAAAATGAAAACTAAAACCTGCACAAAATGTTATAAAATAAAACTAATTTCTAAATTTTATAAAAGGAAAGACTCAAAAAAAGAATATAGAAGTTGGTGTAAAGAATGTATAAAAGAATATAGAAAAAAATATTATTTGGATAATAAAGAAAAACTAAACAAAAATGCCGAAAAATGGCGTAAAAATAATCAACAAAAAATTAATACCCAACATAGAAAACACTATCAAACTCACAAAAAAGAAATAAAAGAATATCAGGAAAAATGGAGACAAGAACATCTTTGGGCTATTTCTTATAGTAGTGCTAAACAAAGGTGCAATAATCCTAAACACAAAAAGTATAAATATTATGGCGGTCGGGGGATTATGTTTTTAATGACAGTTAAAGATTTTAAATTTTTATGGTTTAGAGATAAGGCATATTTAATGGAGAAGCCAAGTATAGATAGAAAAAATAATAATGGGAATTATACTTTGAAAAACTGTCAATTTATAGAATTAAGGAAAAACAGAAGTAAAGATAATAGAGGAGAAAATAATAGCAATACTAAATTAACAAAAAAACAAGTAATTAAAATTAGAAATTTATATAAAACAAATAAATATACTTATCAGAAATTAGTGAAGAAATTTAAAGTAAGTTATACTACTATTTGTTCTATTATAAATTATAAAACTTGGACATATATCTAATAGAAAGGAACTCCAATGGTAATGCCTGATTATAATAATGAAAAACCATTTGATAATACAAGTTTTGAAAGTTATTTACAAAAAGTAGAAGGATTAAGATATAATAGAGTAGCATTTGTTAAAAAAATGATTGACCAATATGGAAATACACCTATAAGTGATGAAGAAGTGATGAATTTTAAAATAGATTTGGGAGCATATTGTCAAAGAATAGAAAGAGAAAGAAAAGAAAAAAAAAAGGAAAAAGGTAAAAGTAAATGAAATGTCCTAATTGCAAACAAGAAGTCGAATATATTTTTAATGGTGAATATTGTGAAAAATGTAGTCCTTATAAACTTTGCAGAATTGGTAATTTAGAATTTATTTGGGAGGAAAAATAAAATGATAGAAAAAGATATAAAAAAATTAGAAAAAGATTATAAAGGAGCAATAATAGATAGTATTGGTGAATCAAAACAAACAGGAGATACCCATTTCATTTTTAGAAAAGGAAATAAATATTTTGGAATAGCAGTTAAAAAGTTTGATACTTTTGAATATAAAGAATATTTAAAAATAAAAGGAGAGTGAACTAAATGGCTAAAGAACCTAAAGATATTAAAATAGGTAGTGGAGTGCTAAGAATTCAGAAAAGCGAATTTAAAGGTTATCACTTTATTGATGTTCGCAAGTATTATGAAGCAGAAGATGGCGAATTCAAGCCCACGAAGAAGGGAATTACTCTTTCTCTTGATATAGTAGATGAAGTCATAGAAGCTATAAAAAAAGCGAACCAAACAGGGTAATATAACTATTATATCTTACATTAGTATATTAAGTCTTAATTATTGATTATATAAGTATAAAGTATATTACAATTATCTTAGTATTTAATTAGTAATACTAACGACTTCTTACTAATTATCTTTTATATAGTTCTATTCACTTCGTTCATATAACTATATAAAAGGAAGCTAACTTCACTATCTTGCTTGAATTTCTCATTCCGTAGGAAAGCAAGAACTTTGTAACCAATGGGCGAAATTTATGCGATATGAAGATTTAAAACAATTAAAAATAAATCCATTGAGGACTTGACACAGAAGGTAAAACTATGGTATAATATATTTAGAACGTAAGGAGTAAAAGTAAACCCAAAATTTATAACAAATGTAAAAAAACGTAAGGAGATAGATATGGAAGGACTTTGGGGAGTTAAGTATGGCAACGAAAATGTAGTTTCTACTTCAGCAAAAGAAAATTTTGGACATAAGGGAAAAGCTTCCAAAGGAAGAAGTTTAACAACATATCAAAACAAATTACAAAAAATAAAATCTTACTATAACCGAATGGTTAAAGAAAGTAAAAAAGCAAAAGAAAAAGTAAAGACACCTAAACATAAGAAGGGTGTCTTTTTTTGTGATAAATATTCCACGCTTGAAAAGTATATGAAAGTTTTAAATATTAAAGAGGCAAGTAAGTAATATGAGCTATACTAAAAAAGATGTAAAAGAATTTGATGAACTATTAACTCAATCCGAATTATCAGGATTTAACAATTATAGAAGAAATATAGCAAGATTGGAATTGCAAAAGTTTTTATCTAAATTTACTAAAAAAGAAAAAGAGGAAATGGCTAAGAAAATAGGAGCATACAGAAAATAATGTATTGGCATAAAAACGATATAATACGAAAATTAGACCAAGCATATGAAAAGGGACATAACCAGCGTTTATATTTAACTACTATGGAAGTTATGGATAAAGGTATTTGTTCAGTTGATGTGTGTATTTATGATGAAGAAAAAGAAGAAATAGGAGATTATCTTTTTCAAATTTCTAATATTCGGGCTATTACAGAAAATATAGATTATAAAATTCCTTTTCATTCTTATTTTAAAAAACAAAAAATTAAAGATACTGTTGACTATATTTTTCTAACATATGCTCCTTTATATTGCGATAGAGAATTTGTTTTAAGAAAAGAAACAGGTATTACAAAAGAAGATATATATAACTGTGCTAATTATTTCTTTCAAAAAGTATTAGGTTATTCTTGGATATGGAATATAGAAGTTTTAAATGAAAAGGATATTAAAGAATTAAATAAAAACATATATTTAATAAAATTGGATTTGCTAAGTAAAAAAGAAAAAGGAAAAGAAACAAGAGTAACAAGAAAATGGATAAATAAATTTTTTGGAAAGAAGAAAAAGAGAGGTAAGAAATGATTAATATAATTTTACAGGGCATTGGATTTATAATAGTAGGAATTATAGTTTCTATAATTTTTGTAAATGTGCGAAAATTTATTTTAAAAAGGACTGCTAATATCGTAAAAACTAAATTAACTCAAAAATATAATCCAATACTAACAAATAGTTCTATTGGAAGAAGTTATAATGCTCCTGTAGAAAAAGTAAGTGGAAGTAAATTTGCTACTGGAATGTTAAGCTTTTTTAATCCTGTCCTGTGGCTCAAAGATTTATTTTCCCTTTTTAATATAAGAAAACTTACTATCTATGCTATTATATTAGGAGTTATTTTTGCGTATGGTTGGTATCAAGGCACTCAAGGAAAACCAATCAAAATGGATATAGGATATGGAAAGGAAGCTCTTATAAAATTAAACGGACATTTCCTCCATATAACAAAAGATGGATATGTTTATGTAGAAGATAAAGATGGTAATAAACTAAAACAATTATCAGTAAAAGATATTCCTTATTTAAAACGAAAATTATCTCCCTTCGGTCTCCAGTTAAAACCTATATTAGTTGGAGGATATGGTATTAGTGATTTTGGTAAAAGTTCTCCAGAAGTCGGAGTAGGGGTATCTTGGTTGAGATATTATAAATTTAGATTGGATAGTTTTTTAACTCAAAAAGGAGTTTATCCAGTTGGAGTTTCATACAAATTAGATGGACTGGGATTAGAAAACTCTGCGGTTGGAGTAGGTATAGGCAAGGGTTATAGTGGAGATAATAGAGCAATAGTTTATTTTAGAGTAGGGTTTTAATATGAAAAAAAAAGATATAAAATTATTTAATTTAGCAATTCATAATATTAAAACTATTATTTATGAAATAAAAAAAGAACGAGAACAACATCATAATGAATTGGATAAAATGAAAGAAGAACACGATAAAAAAATGACTTTATGTATGGAAAAAACAGATGAAGTATTAGATGAACTTTATCAACTGTATCTTGATTTAACAGATAATGATAAAAAGGAGGAGAAATAAAATGCCTTATATTAAATCTGGAGATAGTCGCAGAGAAACATTACAAAGAGGAGAACCAGCTTTATTAGCAGGGGAGCTTAATTATCAAATATTTTATTATGTAAAGCATAATTTAGCTGTTGCAGATCTGTAAGTATGGACAAATAAAAGCATATGTAGCAAATTTTTTAGGAGAAAAGCCAAACTATCAACGATATAATGATATGACAGGTTGTTTAATTAGATGTTCAAGAGAACTTAAAAGAAGATTAGGTGTAGATATAAAAGTTTTAATTTCGATTATGAATTTTTATGATGATGAAATTGCGAAATACGAGGACAAAAAAATTCGTGAAAACGGAGACGTGGAATGAACCATCGTATTAGGATAAAGAAAATTTGTTTAGAATGTAAATGTCCTTTTGAAGTTTACGCATATAGAAAAAATACAGCAAAATTTTGTAGTATTGTTTGCATGAATAAATCTATGTTAGGAAAACATTATTCTATATCTACAGAATTTAAAAAAGGACAAATCGCTCATAATTATAAAGGATTAAGATTAAGCCATTCAGGAAGAAATGTGATAACTTTCAAAGGAAAAGTTAGATATGCTTATCGTTATTTAATAGAGAAATTATTGAAACGTAAACTTTCATCTACAGAACATATTCATCATAAAGACAATGACAAAGAAAATGACGAAATATTGAATTTTTTAATATTTGATAATGGAGGACATCGAAAATTTCATAATCGAGCATATAATTATTTAGTAAGAAAAGGTTTAATAGAAGATTATATGGAATGGAGTAAAGTTGAGTATGGAAAAACCTGGAAGAATATTCCAGAACTAATAAAAGGGGGTGATGCCAAATGTTAGGTATAAAATTGCCAAAATTATTTTATACCTATCTTTGACTTGCTGGTGCGATAGAAGCCGATACTAAAGAAGGCGGTCAAGGGTGGAGAGATGATATTACCCCTGCATTAGACAAAGCAGGAATATATACACAAGACCCTTGTTTATTAGGAGATACTCCTATTTTAATGAGCGACCTATCATATAAATCCATAAAAGATGTTAAAATTGGAGATAATATTTTCGGATTAAAAGGTAATTATTTAACTAAAACAATAGTTACTGGACTTCATAAAAGAAAAGCAATGACATATAAATTATTGTTTGAAGATGGAAGATATTTAGTTGTAACTGAAAATCATCCTATACTTCAATATAAAATTAAACGAGATTATCAATGGGTTAAACCTATGGATTTAGAACAAACGAGATTATGTGTTCATCCGAAATATAACCAAGATAATGATTGGAAAAGAGGATATATCGCAGGGTTTTTAGATGGAGATGGTAATATAACTTTTGATGATAAATTGAGATTTTTTCAAAAAGATAAAGGTCAATTAGAATATATTGCACAATTAATTAAACAAATTTATGGGAATTTTAACGAAAGCTATTATAGAGATTTAAGAACTGGAGTATATACTTTAGGAGTGTATTCCCCAAAATTATCACGAAAAATTCTTAAAGATATTGAATTTCCTAAAACAGCTTTCAGAACAAAATATTTTAGAGGATATTTAGCAGGTGTTTATGATGCCGAAGGTTGGAAAAAAGGCTATGACCAAGTTATAATTTCCAATACAAAAAAAGAAATAATTGAGAAAACTATTAAATGTTTAGAATTATTAGGACATAAATATACCATTAGAAAAATTAAAAAGAACAATAAGAATTGGAAAGATATTTATAGATTGACTTTTCATCTGAATATTCAACCACAACGAGCTAATTTTGTAGTTGAATGTCAACCATATCAAAGGCAATATCTTCTTCAAGATAAATATCAAATTAGGAATTCTAAAATATTAAAAGTTAGTCGTATAGTTTCTAATTATCCTAAAAAATTATGGGTTTACAATTTTGAAACTCTAACTAAGAATTATATTGCTAATGGAATAATTGTCCATAACTGTAAAACTGAACCTTTAGTTACTGGAATGAATGTTTTAGAAGCACAAGACCAGTTTAATAAATGGATAATGTCAGGTAATTATGATAAATTTGCAGAAAAATTAGAAAAAATTGTTCAGAAAGATATTCGCATGGTGCATAGAAGCGATTTTGTTATTGTGCATTTATTTCCTGATATTCCAACCACAGGAACTATACATGAAATGGCAGAAGCTTGGAGAATTAAAAGACCATTATATCTTATTTGGAAAGACGCAAAAAGTAAAGTTCCTAAATGGGCTCTTTATTTAGTTACGAGTTCAGGTGGACAATTATTTGATAATGGCAAACAATTAACAGATTTTATT
>Ga0075115_10000952_pt1 | contig 14355 bp, 12 predicted proteins | sample AntAceMetag02UKH_FD_69785 | JGI IMG/M metagenome (GOLD analysis project Ga0075115, IMG submission 69785) | Saline lake microbial communities from Ace Lake, Antarctica - Antarctic Ace Lake Metagenome 02UKH | ecosystem: Environmental > Aquatic > Non-marine Saline and Alkaline > Saline | place... | reverse complement strand
CGGTATTCGCTTCTCCAACTTCAGTGCGGAAAACCTCTGCTCCAAAAGCCTGGGCAATTGCCTCAATACGCATGGATGTTGGTCCATTAACCACTACTGCCTGTTTGGTTGTTCCGTTCCTTCTATCCTCTGAATACTCTGAAAAAGCCAGCTCCGACATTACCACAAGAGCAAATACTTCCTGAGCCTCTAAAGCCTTTGCTAATCCGGTGTTTTCATCAATATAAACAATATTACCGCGGTCTCCATCATTATCAGGTACATATCCGAATAGGTATGAGGGATCATCTGTATAGACTTTTTCCAATTCTGACCTGCATTCATCAAGGCTGAATCCTTCAGGGATTATTCTGTGTGCGATATCACCCGGTTCAGCATGAACAGCATGCATTTGAATTCCAAGCTCTTTCATAAAAGGTATATCTATGGAACAGGTTCTTGCACTTCCATTTAATTCTGCAACAATCCCAAGACCGATATTCTCAGTATAAGTACGGATTTTACTGAGTACCTGATCCTGGCCGCAAACTCCCTGTGTGCTTGCAGCTATCATGATAGTGAATTCACGATAGGTATCAAGTGCCTCATATTTATTTCTGCTAATTTGTTTTAAAGTATTAAGATACTTTTCCGGTGTTACAGTCTGTTCCATATTTGCGAGTTTTTCCGGGAGGTTTGTATCTCTACAATACTCCCTAAATCTTGCTATGAGAACAGCTGCTTCTTCCTGGTCAAAGACTCCTCCGTCCCTGCCGAATTTAAGACCATTGTGGCCTACCGGGTTGTGACTGGCTGTTATATAAATAAATCCGTCAACAAATTCATTAACTGCAGAATAAGCCATCAACTCAGGGGCGGCAGATATAAAAAGATGTTTAACTCGTATATTTTTTGCAAGCAGGATTCGGGTAATGCTGTCCGCAATTGTCGGACCAGTCGGTCGTGTATCAATCCCGATAAGTATAGTGAGAGAATCTTTGTCAGGTAATGAGGCAATCATATGGTCGGCAAAGGCGGCGGCTATAATACCTGAGATTACCGTATCTGCAGGAGTAATATGGGTTGAAAAACTCTCTTCACTGCCATCGTCGGCAAATATTTTCCGCCATCCGGAAACAGAGAGAATCATGGATTCCAGCTTCTCCGAAATAATTTGAGGTAAGGGAGGGTTGGGAGGGACTAAAAGTAATTCAAGCGCTTTATGTATAGGGTAGATTTCAGAATCTGCAACTGGGAACCGGGTTTCAGAATCAACAAATAACATAGAAGGCCTCCTTCAAATTAGGATAATTATACCGAGTGACGTGTGTGATGTAAAGTTCCGTGAATTTTATTGATTAGGTTGCATTAATAACAGGTTACAAGATATTATTAATACTACAGAGTTTTACTATTTTATAAGGAAAAGTTGTAATAATGGATACTAATAAAAACAGAGTTACTCCCAGGGTTGCAGCAATACATGATTTATCAGGCTTTGGAAGATCTTCACTTGCGGTGGTGCTGCCGGTTCTTTCTGTGATGGGGATTCAAGTTTGTCCGCTTCCCACCGCACTGCTGTCAACTCAGACAAGTGGATTTGATAACTACTATTTTCTCGATTTAACTGAATCCATGAAAGAGATTATTTCACATTGGATAACTTTGGGAATTCAATTTAACGCTGTCTATTCGGGATTCCTTGGTTCTGCTGATCAAATTAGTATTGTTTCTGATTTTATAGACAATTGTAGAAAAACCACTGAAGATGGTAAAATGCTTACTCTTATTGACCCTGTTCTGGGTGATGACGGCGAACCTTATGGGCCGGTTGACAAAAAAATGATTGACGGTATGAGAGAATTGGTGAAAAAAGCTGATATTATAACACCAAACTATACTGAAGCTGCTTTATTATTGAATAAACCTGTCAAACAGAGCTCTAATATAGGTGAAATTAAAGATTGTCTTATGGAGCTTGCGGATATGGGTCCACAGAAAGTCGTGATAACCAGTATCCCTGTACAAGGGAGAGAACGGTTAGTTTCTACCTATTTTTTCGATAAAAATGTTCGAACATTCTGGAAAGTTGAGTGTGAACATCTCCCTGGTTCATTTTCAGGGACTGGGGATATGTTTGCAAGTATTATTGTGGGAAGCCTGCTCAGAGGAACGAGTTTTCCTGAAGCTGTAGATAGGGCAGTACAGTCTGTTTTTAAGGCTATTCAGGAAACTTGTCAGCGGAATATTCCTGAAAGAGAAGGTGTTCTGATTGAAAGTGTTCTGAATACTCTTGTTGAGCCGCTGCATGTAAATACCTATAAGGTGGTCAATTGATGACTTTGGTTTTATCGGCTTTTGCCGGGGAGTTGACAGCTTTTATTGAAGCTTTGAAGGATAGGAAAAAATATAAAATTTCTTTAGGAGCGAATAATGATATTTATTATACATGCGGCCTGACAAAGGCGGGTGAACAGGCTGCTGCTGCTGTTACGGGGATTGGGAAACTTAACAGCTATATCTCTACTTATGAACTTATTAAGGAGTATAGGCCTGACAGGATTATTTTTGCAGGAATATCAGGTGCAGTTGATCCTGAATTAAAAATTGGAGATATCGTTCTTTCAGACTCTATTACACAGTATGATCTGGATTATTTGACTGATAATGTGCTGCCGGGTAGAATTCCTGGACATGTAGAAGGCCTGATTTGTATGGATAAGAATTTGACGGCTAAAATTGATACGGCGGTTCGGACTTTGCAGGAACGAGAAGATTTTCACAGATCATTTGCTGTGGGATGTACAGGAAGTGCTGATATCTTTATGACTCCGGATCAACTGGATCGGTATGCAGATGTACTTGCTCAAAGGGAAGTGCTTGCAGTGGATATGGAAGGTTATTCTGCAGCATTAGCTGCTCTGGCGAGGAATATACCCTTTTCACAGGTTCGTATAATTTCTGATGAAGCTGATGGAACCAAACTTGCTGCCTCGAAAATTCGGGAGTTTTTAAGAAGTGCTTCCTGTGATTTGGCTTCAATTGTTGATGAAATGATGTTTTAAACGGTTCCCAATGCGAAGTCTCCAGTTATTTTGTAAATGGATGAATCCTTGGTTACGTGGATCTCTCTTTCCGGAAAAAACTCCGGTATCATCGACTCTATCTTTTCAGCAGCCTCTTTTTCAATGTTTTTCCTGATAGTATCCGGAACCTGATCCAATGTTGAGATATTAATTGTTAACACATAACCTCTGCCGTTTGAAGATCCATAACCAAGCGAAAATTTCGCAAACACACTGAAAAGGCCGTCGTATGATGGACTGGAAGCCCCTCCTTCGGGAAGCCTGTTGGGGTGAAGGTGATAAATCCCGGCGTAGCGGTTTTCAAGATGTGCGTCAAGTTGATCAAGCATAATTCGCATTCTGTCTTCAATATCAGCAAGTTTTGGGTGCATGAATTATCCTTACCTCCTCTACTTATTAGACAGAAGTTTTTGGAAACATGTAATTCTATGTAACGTTTATAGTCAACTTTCCAAAAACTTCAAAAGGCAATTTCAAAAATCGCCTCAGTATACTGTGTATTTTTCTTTTTATAACAGCAGTTTAATGATTTTTATGCCTCATATAATTTATTTTTTACAATATCAGAATTATGAAGAGAAAATATATGCCATAAATAGCAGTTATTTGAAATAATTCTTTCTAAGCGAAGGTTTTTCTGCTATTATACAGAGTAATAGGTTATAAATTTTTGGTAAGTATCGTTATGAGATATTTACATATTTATTGACGGGGTTGTCAAAAACGTATAATCTAATATAACTAGAATGCATTGGTGATTGATCCAAAATGCATAGGAGGAAAATATGAAGAGAACGTTGTTGATACTGCTTACCGTAATTCTTGTCTTTTCACTATTTGCTTGTGGAGGCAAAGAGGAAGCAGCTACAGAGGGTTTTTTAGATACCGATGATGCTGTTGCGGCAGGTGATGTAACACAGGCGGAAGTAAAAGCAGCTGAAGAAAAAGCAGCAGCAGAAGCAGAAGCAGCTGCGGTTAAAGCGGCAGAGGCAGCAGCGGCTGCAGCAGAGGCAGAAGCGGCTGCGGTTGAAGCGGCAGAGGCAGCAGCGGCTGCGGTTGAAGCGGCAGAGGCAGCAGAGTCAGCAGAGGCAGAAGCGGCTGCGGTTAAAGCGGCAGAGGCAGCAGCGGCTGCAGCAGAAGCGGCTGCGGTTAAAGCGGCAGAGGCAGCAGAGGCAGCAGAGGCAGCAGCGGCAGAAGTTGTCGGCGATACTCCGGCCACCCTTGTTCCCATTGATTTTACAAATGGCTGGGAAGTTGGAACACCGGGCGGCGAATTTGTACGTTCAACATTCGGAAGTGAACCGAAAACCTTTAATGATGTAATTGCAGCCGAAACATCTTCAACTGATGTAACTGCTTTCTTAACCAATGGAGCTATTGAACGTGATCAGTTTAGCCTTGAGTTTGTATCAACTCCAGGATTTGGTACTTGGTATGAAGTATCTGAAGATGAAATGACCATAACTGTTGGGATTGAAGAAGGACTTCTTTGGTCTGATGGTGATGATCTTACCGCAGAAGATATTGTATTCTCTCTCAATCAACTGATCCTGAGAGAAGATGTAGCAAGCAATTCACGATCCGGTTACATCATTGATACATATATCGATGGATACTCTGCAGAGATTCCTGCAAAAGCAGAGCTTATCGATATGTATACCTATAAATTGACACTTCCGACAGTCTATGCCGGTATTGTTGGACTTGGTGGTATTCCTGCATATCCAATGCATATCTTTGGACCATTGATTGGATGGGACAAGAGCATGGGATTTGATTTTGAATATAAAAGAGAACTCGTGAATGAAGATGGTGCAATGTACTGGGCCTTGAATGAAGTGAAAAATTCTGCAATCGATTATGCAGCTGTAGGCTCATTCTGGGGACTCGATACTGATGTATCTGAAATTGTCAGCTGTGGACCATTCGTAATCAGCGAATATGTTCCCGGACAGAAGATCGTTCTTGGCAGAAATCCTTACAATTCAGAATATGACGCAGATGGACAGCAGCTTCCTTACCTTGACAAAGCTACTTACATCTTTGTTGAAGATCAGGATACTCAGCTAGCACGATTTTTAGCTGGGGAATTAGACATGTTAGGTCTTCGAGGTGAAGATTATGCAGTATTCAGTCAGGAAAAGTTGAATGCGCTTGATGCAACAATCTATGATGTAGGACCTGCATTCGGAACCACCTTCCTTGTATTCAATCAGAATCCTGATGTTGAAGCAGAAGACGGCTCACTGGTACCGGGAACGGTTAAACCGGAAGTGCTCTACTGGACAACAAATAAAGAGTTTAGACTGGCAATGTCTTACCTGATTGACCGCCAGACTATAATCAACAATGTTGCGTTTGGATTTGGATATCCTCAATACTCATTTATCCCAAGAGTATCTCCCTACTACTGGGAAGGTGCAGACGATGCAGCAGCAAAATATGATCCTGAAATGGCTGTAGAAATTCTTGACGGACTTGGATGGGTAGATACAGACGGAGATGGTGTGAGAGAAGATGACCTTGGTAACAAGATTGTACTTGAACTTACCACAAACTCCGGAAATACCGTTCGTGAAGCAGTTGGTACCCTCTTTGCAGAGGAAGCAGCAGCAGTTGGTGTACAGGTACAGTTTAAACCTGAAGACTTTAACACTATGGTTGGAAAGCTCCTGAGTGGTCAGAATTGGGACGGAATTCTTATAGGACTTACCGGATCGGTTGACCCAATTTCAGGTTCTAATGTATATCCATCTAATGGAAACCTTCATATGGTCAATCCAAATCAGACATCTCCGCTTACTGATTGGGAATATGAAGTTGATGACGCATGGAAGATTGCAAACAATACAACTGATGAAGAGCAGAGAAAACTCGGTTTCGAAATTGTCCAGAGAGTCTGGTTAGAAGAGAACCCCTGGATTTTCACCTTCAATGCAAGTGGGTTGGCAGCATATAAGAGTAAATTCGGTAATGTCTACAACAGACCCCTTGATAATTTTAATTGGAAAGGTACTATGGATCATTTGTATATTAAGTAAGTTACCGGTACGGTTACTTATTTCCTGAAATAGTAAAAAAATGCTAATATTGACCCGCCCGATTATTCGGGCGGGTCAAATCATCCTCCAAGGATACTATCCAATGACAAAACGAAATTTCTTTGACTGGCGATGGACATTGATCGCTGATGTACTGCTAGCTATTCTTGTTATATTTAACAGTAATGCTATTCTTTTTTCACTAGTTCTCCTTGAAGCAGTCTTATGGATAATTAGACTTATATGGATCAGCCCTCTGTTGTTCAGATTTATTATCAGACGATTGATACATATGATTCCCATGCTTTTTGTAGTCGTTGCCACAGGCTTTGCCTTGATACAATTAGCTCCAGGAGATATTTTTTCTACAATGGCTTTGAATCCTAATATTAGACCATCAGACCTGGAGAACTTCAGACGAAACTTTGGAATGGATCAACCCTGGTTTGTACAATTCTTTAAGTTTATCTGGAATGCCATGCATGGGGATTTTGGAATTTCACAAATATATAAATCTCCGGTATTTATGATTGTAACCCAGCGGGCATCAAATACCCTTCTATTATCAATAGTAGTAATAGTTGCTGCATGGGGATTCTCCATACCAGCTGGAATTTATGCAGCTACTCATCAGTATAAACTGGGGGATCAGACGATTTCAGTGGTGGCATTTATTGGACTATCCATACCAAACTATTTTCTTGCATTTTTGCTTATTTACCTGATATCAAAAACCGGGAACTGGTTACCCTTGGGCGGAATGCATGCGGTTAATTCAGGTGATTTAAACTGGTTTATGTATATACTTGATACTATGAAGCATATGATATTGCCGGTTTTTGTAATAGCAACTTCTGCAATGGCGAGTTTAGCCAGGATTATGCGTGCAAATATGCTTGAGATAATGGGTCAGCAATATATAACTACTGCAAGGGCAAAAGGACTCTCAGAAAAAAAAGTAATCTACAAACATGCTCTTAGAAATGCCATAAATCCCATGATAACTATTTTTGGATTTCAATTTGGCGCAATTCTTGGTGGATCTGCACTGGTTGAAAGAGTCTTGGCCTGGCCCGGACTTGGGAAGGTTATGCTGGAAGCAATACTGGCACAAGATTTATATCTTGTTGTTGGAAGTCTACTATACGGTGTTATTTTATTGATTTTAGGTAATCTATTAGCTGATATTGTATTGGCAATTGTTGATCCCAGAGTGAGGATAAGCTGATGGATAAAAAAGTTATGGAAAACACCATTGATAGACAGCACGAAATTGAGATAGAAACCAGAGAAGGGATTGCCAGGAAAAGTGAATCACTCTGGACTGTTTATCGAAGACGATTTAAAAAGCATACTCTTGGAAAAATAGGATTAATCATACTAATTATACTTTATGGATCTGCTCTTTTTGCCGATATATTATCACCCTATACAATGACATGGCGAGATAAATATAAATCATTTCATCCTCCGGCAGAAATTGAGTGGTTGTACAACAATGCTGAAGGTGATCGTTCCTTTAAACCCTTTGTATATGAAAAAGTAATTACAAATATAGCTTTTAAAACATATAAAATTGTTCCAAGTTATACGATCCGGGCAATATCACAGGAAATTTTAACTGTAAACCGTGAGCTGAGATCTATATCTTATGATTCGGATTTCGAAGTTCGTCTGGAAACTACTTTAGAAAATGTCAGAAAACATTACAGGGTTGAAGATGATAGCGATGTAATGGTACATCTTGAAGAGACACTCAGACAGATGGAAGAAAACCCTGAGAAAGATATCAGCATTGAATTTTCCATGGGTGAATTTCTGGTTAAAGATAAGATGCAGGAGTTAACTCTTAATTTGGTAAAAGGAAATAAAAACTTTTTGGGTTTTTTCAATCAAGGAGTTCCTTATAGTTTCCTTGGACTTTTTACCACAAATCGACATTTTTTCGGAGCATCAACCGGTGGAGTCTATTTCTGGGGAGCTGATCAGCATGGTAGGGATATATTTTCCCGTATGCTTCATGGTGGACGAATATCACTTACCGTTGGAATTGTAGGAGCAATGCTTATCTTCGTATTTGGTCTTACCATAGGTGGTGTCGCAGGTTATTTTGGCGGGAAAGTAGATGTAGTTCTTATGCGATTTGGTGAGGTTGTAATGGCTTTCCCATCAATCTATCTTCTTTTTGCTTTACGGGCCTCTTTCCCATCGAGCCTCACTTCAAGTCAGGTTTATATGCTTATAATTATTATTCTCTCATTTATAGGCTGGGCAGGATTAGCAAGGATCATTAGAGGTTTGGTTTTGTCTCTTAAGAATGAGGATTTCGTGCTTAGTGCACGAACAATGGGATTATCTCAATGGAAAATTATTCGACGGCATATTCTTCCAAACACACTCTCTTTTGTGATAGTTCAGGTAACTTTGACAGTCCCAGGATATATCTTAGGTGAATCGGCTTTAAGCTTACTAGGTCTCGGAATCATGGAACCACAGTCATCATGGGGACTCATGCTGGCTGCAGCAAAAAATTATGGAACAGTTCAAAATGCTCCATGGCTGCTGGTGCCTGGATTTGCAATATTCATTGCTATTATGGCATGGAACTTTTTTGGTGATGGAATCCGTGATGCAGTTGATCCTAAAAGTAAGCACTAGTTTCAGGTACAGGGAGTATATATGAGTCATCTATTAGAAGTCAAAGATTTACGAACATACTATTATCATCACACCCATATAGTAAGAGCGGTTGATGGGCTGGATTTTCATCTCGATAAAGGAGAGATCCTCGGCATAGTTGGTGAGTCCGGATGTGGAAAATCACAAACATCGATGTCAATTATGAATCTCATTCAGACACCGCCAGGAAAGATTGAAACAGGTGAAATTCTGTATGACGGTACTGATCTGTTAAAACTGCGGGAAGATGAGATGCGGAAAATCAGAGGAAACCGAATTTCCATGATTTTTCAGGAACCAATGACTAGTATGAATCCACTGTTTACTCTGGGAAATCAAATATCAGAAGTTTTGATGCTTCATAGAGGTATGTCGGAACAGGAGGCACGGGCTGAAAGTATAAATCTTCTGGATATGGTTGGTATGTCTGACCCTGACGAACGTGTTGATGAATATCCATTCCAGCTCTCCGGGGGGCTTAGACAACGCGGTATGATAGCGATGGCAATGGCTTGTGAACCGTCTGTCTTGATTGCAGATGAACCGACGACTGCTCTGGATGTGACTATACAGGCGCAGATACTCCGACTGATGGGGAATCTGAAAGAGAGACACAAAACATCCATTATTTTCATCACTCATGATTTAGCTGTCATTGCGGGTTTTACTGATAGAGTGATGGTGATGTATGCGGGAATTGCAGTCGAAAGCACCGATGTTAAAACAATCTTCAAGAAATCATTGCATCCCTATACACAGGGGTTATTAACCTCAATACCAGTTCTGGGTGAAGGGAAGACACATGCAGATGGAACCCGGAGAAAATTAAATACTATTTTAGGTAATCTTCCTGATAACGCTGATTTTCCCAAAGGCTGCCGGTTTGCTCCCCGCTGCAGTAAAGCAATGGAAAAGTGTTTTCATGCTGAACCAAAACTTATGGAGATTGAGAAGGATCATTTTGTCCGGTGTTTTCTTTATCACAATGAAGAGAATGAGGGTGAAGATTTAGCTACAAAGATTATGAAAAGCCGTAAATACAAGCGCGGATTTCGCTTGAAGACCAGGGGATAAATATGGATGATCTGTTAGTAAAGGTACATAAAGCGACAAAGATATTCCCAGTAAAAGCCAGTGCTTTTTCCAATAAAAAATTGATGCTGAAGGCAGTTGATGATGTGTCATTTGAATTAAAGCGTGGAGAAACACTTGGTCTTGTCGGAGAATCAGGTTGTGGGAAAACAACTCTTGGAAGGTTGATAATTCGACTCTATGAGGCCGATGGCGGCAGAGTCTTTATTAATCCAAAAGAAGATATTACCAATAGTGTACTTGAAATTGATGCAAAGCGTGAAGCTGCAGAAGAACGTCGGGCTGCACTTGCAGCAGAGAATTTGATTTTGAACCATGCTGTTAAAACAGAGCTCAAAAGCTTGTCTGGTACTATTGCTTCACTTAAAAAAGAAGCCGATATGCTAGCTTCTGATACTGATATTTTGTCAATGCCGCGGGATATACTGAAAAGGAATAGAAGGCACATACAGATGGTTTTTCAGGATCCCTGGGCATCTCTAAATCCCAGAATGTTGGTAAAAGATCTGATTTCGGAAGGTCCAATGGAGTTTAAACTCTGGGAAAACCGCGAAGTTGATAAGAGAGTAAGAAAGCTTCTTGAGATTGTTGGATTACCAGCTAATGCTGAAAGACGATATCCGCATGAGTTTTCAGGCGGTCAGCGCCAAAGAATTGGAATTGCAAGAGCACTTGCCTTAGATCCATCTCTCATTATATGTGATGAACCGGTATCTGCCCTTGACGTATCAATTCAGGCACAGGTCCTAAATTTACTCATCGATTTACAGGAAGAGATGAATCTTACGTATGTATTTATTGCACATGATTTAAGTGTTGTGCAGTATATATCAGATAAGGTTGGGGTAATGTATCTTGGCAGAATGGTAGAACTGGCAGATGCTGATAAAGTCTACAGTTTTCCATGTCACCCTTATACAGAATCACTTCTTGGATCTGTTCCGGTAGCTGATCCGGAAATCTCTTTTAAGGGAACGATATTGAAGGGTGATGTTCCATCTCCTGTCAATTCACCATCAGGCTGTACCTTTCACCCTCGTTGTCCTAAGGCGTCAAAGATCTGTTCAGAACTAAGACCGGAGTTTATTGATAATGGTAATAATCACTATTTTGCGTGTCATAATCCAAACAGATGACCCCATTTAGAGCAGCTTCAAAAATAAAAATTATCAGTCAGGAGGCAGTGGCAATCACTGCCTCTTCTCATCGGCGGATAATATATACCGTTATATCTCTTCTTCTGCTTGCAACCGCAATTTTCGGTTTTAATTTGGAGCAGGATTTACAGGGGAACAGGTTAATTGGAACAGTTCTCATTCTTTTTTTTATTTTAGGTTCAGCTGTAGCTGCCGGTCTTAATAAAGTTATTCTTTTTGATAAACAGAAAGATATATGTATCAGGAAAATATACCTGTTTTCAGTGCTGGTCTCCAGCGTAAATCTTATAACAAACCTTTCTGCTATTACTTGCTTACAGTTTACTGATCTTGAGTTTATGAGAAGCAGCAGAAAAAGAAATCACACCGGTCGAAGCCGGATTAGCCCGTTCAGTTTTTTTGAGAACAGATCCCATCTTTTCCGTCTTTATGTGGAGACACAGGAACAGAAATTACTTCTTCAGGAAAGCACCTATACCGAGGAGCTTGAAAATACAATTCAGGTATTGACTCTTTTTCTTGGTGTAGGTGTGAAACGTTCTACAACACATTAAAGAAATCGGGAATTTCTCCTCGGTTGATTGAGTCGTGATAAGTCCGACAGGCTCTTAGTCCCAGAGATTCGCCAGAGATTCGTATCACTTGTTATCATTTGACTTTTCTCAAAGCTGCTGATACTTTTAATGTGCAATGACAAAGATCAAATCTGCAGATGTGTTTATCATCATTATTTCAGTTCTATTAATAATATTTCTCTTTATACGAACATATAGTCACCCACAGGACTCGTCTGAACTTCTTGTAAGGGTTGATGATGAGAGTTGGAGGTTTACACTTGAAGATGACAGGATCTTGCATATCCCCGGACCTTTGGGTGAAACAGAAATTCATATTCAGGATGGTGAAATTTTTGTAGAAGATTCTCCCTGTATTAGTAAAATTTGTGTTGCAGCCGGAAAGATCAAGAGGCCAGGTCAGTGGATAGTCTGTTTGCCGAATCATATTTTTATCAGCATAGAGGGTACTGTTGATTCTGGAAACGGTGAGGTCGATGATATTGTCTTCTGAAAAAACACAATCAGTTATAACCCATATTGCAATTCTGGCAGCATTTTCTCTTTTTCTCTCAACAGTTGAATATATGATTCCCAAACCATTTCCTTTTATGCGAATTGGACTTGCTAATCTTCCTGTTATTATTGGACTCTCCATTTTTACCCTCCCGGAATTACTGCTTCTTACAGTTTTGAAAATAGTTGGGCAGGGTCTTATAAACGGTACAATCTTTTCATATATATTTCTTTTTTCTGCGGGTGGTTCATTGGCCAGCATGGTAATGATGTACAGCGTCTATAAGCTGATGGGAAGATTTACCTCCTTTATTGGAATAAGCATTGCAGGAGCAATGACCAGTAATGCGATTCAGTTGTTGCTGGCGCAATTTATACTTTTTGGAAGCAGTATATGGATAATTGCCCCTCCCTTTCTATTGATGGGATTTATTACATCAATTTTTCTTGGGATATTTGCAAATGTATTCACAAGGAAATCCCGTTGGTATGCAGATCTGTCGACCCGCAAAAAAGCGCAGGATACTCCATTGAGAAAAACCTCTGGTACAGAAGGAGGTCGGAATTCTCATGCAGAAAAGTAATCTCAGGATAATTGCCGGACTTTTTATGATACCTGCATTTCTACTTCAAAAAAACCTTATTTTGATGGCTGCTCAAGTAATCTTTATTATGGTGGTTGCGGTTATAAAGGGGAAAAAGGTAAAACCTGTACCTGTGCTTGTGGTACTTATTTCAGTTGTGCTTATGAATCTGCTTCAGGTGAATGGGAAAGTGCTTTTTACCATTGGGTCGTTTTCAGTGACTCTTGGTGCCTTGAAAATTGGTCTTGATAAAGCACTCACGCTTATTGGTATGTTATATGTATCCCAATACATGGTTTCAGGAAAACCTAAACTTCCAGGAAGGTTTGGGCAGTTGTTATCAAAGCAATTTTTATTTTTTGAGCATATAGTAACATCCTGGAAACGACCGGAGAAAGGAAAGTTTATTGAATCTCTGGATACTGTTCTTGAGGAAATGGAGCATATATATCCGGACACAGATCTCTCAAATGGTGAAACAAATATTTTATATGTCAAAAAACTGGAAGTTGTAACAGAATCTTTTTTTGTACTGTGTATGTGGGTTAGTTTTATGGTTGGGCTTTTAGATATTTTTCCATGGGGATAATTGAGAAATCCTTATCTGTAAGTTCATACTGGATTTTTCCTGATAAAAAACCACTGGAAAGAACTATTTGCTGATTATACGTTATGGCAACAGCCTCTATTGAATCAATTTTTTCAATAAGTTTCATTCCTGCTTCAAGTCCAAGAATATAAACGGCAGTAGATAATGCATCTGCTACAAAAGAATCCCCGGATATGATGCTAATACTTTCCAGATCTGATTTTACCGGATATCCGGTTTTTGTATCAATTATGTGATGATATGTGGTATCTCCAACAGTGAAAAAGCGTTCATACGGACCGGAAGTAACAATTGCTGTATCCTGAATGGAAAGAATCATTACATAAGCACCCCGATCCTCTGCCGGATCCTGAATTCCAATTTTCCAGAGTGATCCGTCAGGTTTTGTACCGATCGTGAGTATGTTTCCGCCCAGATTTATTATTGCGCTTTCAACTTCCTGATTCAATAGTACCTCTCTTACTTCATCTGCTGCATACCCTTTAGCAATTCCCCCAAGATCCAGCAACATTCCGCTTTTTTCAAGAAAAACTGTGGATAATTTAGTGTTCATTCTAATATCTTTATAGTTTATAAGCGGTAATAATTGAAGTATCTCATCCTGGGGAGGAACTCTGGCATTATCAGTTCCAATACCCCATGCCAGGACGAGTGGACCTATACTTGGGTCAAAAGCACCATCACTAATTGCAGCAATTTCTATTGCTTCTTTTATCACGTTAAAGGTGTCTTCTGGTACAGTAGTTTCCATAAGCCCTGCATTTCTATTTATTCGGGACAAATCACTTTCGTAAATAATGCGACTCATCTGTTGTTCGATCTCATCTATTCTCTGAAACGCGGCCTCAAATGCTATATTTGTGGGCTTATCATAAATTTTTATTTCACAGACTGTCCCAAGCAGCAATTCGGAACGATTTTCTTGAGTTGAGACAGGTGTGTCATCATCTTTTTTTCCTGATGCGGATAAATTACCTATATATAACAAAAAAAGTAAGGCAATTAGCGCTTTTTTTATCGACTTATTTTTAAACATTTCGTATACTACTTTTGTAAG
>Ga0075115_10000943_pt1 | contig 14422 bp, 12 predicted proteins | sample AntAceMetag02UKH_FD_69785 | JGI IMG/M metagenome (GOLD analysis project Ga0075115, IMG submission 69785) | Saline lake microbial communities from Ace Lake, Antarctica - Antarctic Ace Lake Metagenome 02UKH | ecosystem: Environmental > Aquatic > Non-marine Saline and Alkaline > Saline | place... | reverse complement strand
TATCCCGATCTAAATCCAAAAGTGCTTTCTCGGTAAATTCTGTTATAACCGGACCCCATACACTGAAATAGTCAAAAAGAGTTCCGTCTTTATCAAATATTATTCCCTTAAAATTCATAGGGCATAGTAGCAGAAAGATAAATTTGATGCTACCAGGAGTCTGTTGGACTTGGGGCTTTCGAGAAAAATTTCGAGGATTCTACCTTGCTGTAACAAAAAACGAACAATTGTTGTTAATTTTGACATTTTACGCTATGATTGTAGGGAATATAAAATAATAAAGAATGTATTGGGATGAGAAGCTATGGCAGATAAAAAATCAGGGAATTCGGATCCAAGGGTTATCAACGGTTTTTTTACTCTTGCGCGACAAACCTACGGTAGAGTGCTCAGATTACTCTATAAAATGACCGTTTCCAAAAGTGAGGCGACCGCCCAGTTGGAACCTCCCTATATCATCCTTTCAAATCATGTGAATACATTCGATCCAATACTAATATCAGTTATGTATGATAAACCAATACAGTGGGTTGCTGGGGATACCCTTTTCAGAAATCCTCTGCTTGGATACATGTTAAAAAGATTTGTTGGTTCAATAGCAAAATCCAAATCACGTTCTGATTACAACACTATTAAACAGATAACCTATGCAATCAGGAAAAATAAGGGCATAGTTGGATTGTTTCCTGAGGGGCAAAGAACCTGGGATGGCATTACTCTTCCACTTTTCTACTCAACCGCTAAATTGATTCGTATGCTTAAGGTTCCAGTTGTTGTCTGTATATTGGAGGGAGGATATCAAACTCTGCCGAGATGGTCGAATAAACGTAGACCCGGGAAACTGGTTCTCTCTTTTAAAGATCCGATAATGCCCGAAAGCTATGCCGGGAAAAGTGTAGATGATATTTATGCGATGCTGACTGAAGCATTGAATTTTGATGCACATGAATTTCAGAAGACTCATAAAATCAAGTTTAAAGGAAGAAGAAGGGCAGAGCATCTGGAACATGTACTCTATATTTGTCCCTCCTGTGGAAGTGTTGTAACTTTGGTATCAGATAAGCACAATTTAACCTGTACTCATTGCAAACTTGAAGTTCATATGGACGAGTATGGGTTTTTCAGTTCAGAGAACGAAGAATTTGATTTCTCTACTATTGCTGACTGGAATCAATGGCAGTTGCATGAGATAGACAAAAGAATTCAATCAGGGTACTGGGCTGATGGAAAACCAATATTTACCGGTGATACTGCGTTGTTTGGCAGTGGATACAGGGAAAAGCCGCTTACCTATTTTGGGGATGCTGAAGTAATTCTGGATATAGAGGGTTTAACGGTAATTCAGGGTGAAAAAAACTATAAATTCGGCTATGATAAGCTTGAATCTGTAAATGTCGCGTTCCAGCGGATATTTGAATTTTATTATGAAAACACCTTGTATCGGCTTAAGTTTCCGCCGCCAAGAAGTTCAGCGTATAAATATTTATCTATGATTGACCGCATCCAGGGGGTGCTGTTTTCGAAAACTGAAGTAACAGGAAATTAGTATAATACCTTGAGGGGGGTAAAATGAGTTTTAACTGGACGTATATTATTCATCTGGGCATACTTTCATGTTCTTTACTTATGGCAACTTTTATTAGGTCTCGCGTGAGATTCTTCCAGAAATTTCTTATACCCAACGCCCTGACAGCCGGATTTATTCTGCTGATATTCTATAATTATATAGCACCGGCTTTAGCAATTGAGACCGATTTTCTCGGTGAACTCGTGTATCACCTTCTGAATTTGTCGTTTATTGCAATGACGTTGAGAAAAACACAGAAAGCGTCACAATCGGTGCGGAAAAGAATCTTCCCAACGTCAGTGGGTGTCCTTTCACAGTATGCAATTCAGTGTGTATTGGGTCTGCTGATTACCTTCCTGCTGATATCTACGGTTATGCCGGATCTGTTTCCTGCAATCGGGTTTTCACTTCCGCTTGGTTTCGTTTTAGGGCCGGGACAGTCGTATGCAATTGGCAGCGGTTGGGAAGCGTTAGGTTTTGCAGGAGCGGGATCCACCGGACTGACATTTGCAGCAATCGGTTTTCTGTTCGGCTGTTTCGGCGGTGTGTTAATGATCAACTGGGGCTTGCGTAAAGGCTGGGTTAGTGAAGAAGAGATTAAGAAAATCAGAAATAAGGGCGTAAGAAGCGGAATTTTTGGAAGAAATAGCAAGAATCCTGAAGGTTCAAAACTTTCAACAGAATCAGAGGCCATTGATTCAATGACATTCAACGGAGCATTTGTTTTCGGCACCTATCTCCTGAGTTACGGACTGCTCACACTTCTCACATTGCTATTGGGATTAGCCGGTAATTTAGGGAAGGAGCTTGCTGTTAACCTCTGGGGAATTAACTTTATATTCTCGGCAATGACCGCAATGTTGGTTAAAGAGATTCTGAAGAAACTGAAGATACATTATGTGGTGGATAACGGGACTATGAACAGAATATCAGGTATATCTGTTGATCTGATGGTTACTGCCTCGATTGCCTCTATTTCAATTATTGTAGTTGCTCAGTACTGGCTGCCAATTGTTATTCTTTGTTCAGTGGCAGGAGCCTTGGCCTTTTTTACCATACCCTGGATATGTTCAAGGATGTTTGTTGACCACCAGTTTCACCGGGCCTTAGTTATTTTTGGGGCATCAACCGGGACAATGCCTACAGGTCTTGCGCTCTTACGCGTAATAGACCCGGAGTTTGAGACTCCTGTAGCTTCAGATTATATGTATGCAACAGGGATTACATTTATTTTAGCAATACCTTTAATATTGTCAATCAACCTCCCGGCGTACAGCGTCAGCAAAGACGACCCTTCCTTGTTCTGGTTGGCGGTTCTGGTAAGTCTGGGATATTTAGTATTTGTCACAATTGCTTTTTTTCTAATTTCAAGAAGACGATCTGTTGCACAGCCAAAACATCTCTGGTTTAGAGCTGAAAGAAAAAAGAGAAAAGAACAGGCTTAATTAGTATGGAATTATATGAATCAATACTCTCTGCTGCTCTTGAATTACGGGATGAAATTTCCCGGCTGCGTTTCCGGGATGAGAGAAAATGGGTGTACAACCCGCTTAGATATGCCTGGGAGCCCTTCAAACAGTATGCAGAGTGGTATGGGAATTCCAGAAAAAAAGTTCTATTTCTCGGTATGAATCCGGGGCCCTGGGGGATGGCACAAAACGGTATCCCCTTTGGGGAGATCGGGGCAGTATCGGGTTGGCTGAGAATCAATGCACCTATTAACAGACCCCCTAATGAGCATCCGAAGCGTCCGATAACTGGATATGCTTGTCAAAGAAGTGAGGTGAGCGGGAGACGTTTTTGGGGTTTGATGGTACATAAATTCAACACACCCGAGAAGTTTTTTGCTGACAATTTTGTCATGAATTATTGTCCCTTGGTATTTATGGAAGAGTCGGGGAAGAATCTCACCCCGGATAAATTAACAAAAGAAGAGCGTGAACCTTTAAATGCTTTGTGTGATGTACATCTGAAAACTATTATAGAGCTGCTGGAACCGGAATTTCTTGTGGGGGTGGGTAAGTACGCTGAAAAGAAATTTTCTCTGGTGACCGCACGATTTTCAGAAAAGCAGCAAAATAGATTGAAAATTGTTTCGGTACTGCATCCCAGTCCTGCCAGTCCTGCTGCAAACAGAGGATGGGAAGCAGCTGCAGAGAAGCAGCTTAAAGAGGCTGCTGTCTGGAGCTAGTACTTTGCTAAACTGCTCTTTCTAAATGAAGAAGATACTGTTTTGCCTCACTACCTGCACGGTATTTACCGATATGTTCTTTTATAACAGGGCCGTGATGACTGGGGACTACCCTATGACAGGGGATCAGAATCAAAAGATGATTTTTACCGATGGCACTTCCTGCAGCTCGTGATGCTTTTGCACTTCCAGCCAGTTTTGCGACTACTGCATAGGAGACAGTTTTTCCATAGGGAATACTCAACAATGCAGCATATACACGTTTCTCGAATTCAGTGCCCTCGAATTGTATCGGCATACTGAAATTTTGAAGAGTACCGGAAAAGTACTCCTGCAGTTCTCGAACAAGAGTGCTGCAGGCCTCCCAGTCGGGTATACACTCCCAGGATTTTGGTGGTGTTTCGGTATCACACCAGAGTACCCTTCCTGTATCATCAACTGAAAGGTAGAGAGTTCCAATGGGTGAATCATATATACATACGTAACATATTTTTATCATAACTACATAATAATTAATTTAGGTTAAATCTGCAATAGCTATAAAAAAGAAGTTTTTCAAAACTCTCTTTAGGATAGACGAATATTCATTTTAATGTCATAATTTTGTGGATTATGTAACTAATACACTGAAAATTTAATGAGGTATGTATGAATAAAATTACAACTATAGCTGTTACCGTCGGTGACCCTGCTGGAATAGGTGCTGAGATAGCAGTTAAAGCCTTTTACGGGATGAATTCCCATACAGTTAAACCCATACTTATTTGCGATGCAAAGGTACTCTTGGCTGCTGCAGAAATTTGCGGAATAACCTGTGATTCTCCTGTCGTTTCCTCTTTTGGTGAGCTGGAAACTTTCCTAAAGAAAAATCGGGATTTGCATCCGGTAATCTATAACTGTTCAGCTGTTGAAGATACTATTATCAGTTATGGAGAAGTGCGTGCGAATTATGGTAAAGCAGCTCTTACATATATTGAAACAGCTGTAAATATTATTAATGAAGGCTATGCTTCAGCGGTGGTAACCGGACCGATAAATAAAGAGTCACTTCAGGCTGCGAGGGTGCCTTTTATAGGCCATACTGAAATTTTGGGCGGGCTCACGAATGTTGCCAATCCATTGACCATGTTTGAAACCCTTGGAATGAGGGTGTTTTTTCTCAGCCGGCATGTGTCGCTCAGAAAAGCCTGTGATCTGGTTACGGAGAAGTCAGTTTATGAGCATATTGATAAATGCAGTAAAGCACTGAAGATTTTAGGGGATACTTCAGGAAAACCTTTAGCTGTAGCGGGACTGAATCCTCATAGTGGTGAACATGGGTTGTTTGGTGATGAGGAGGAGACTGCAGTAAGACCGGCAATTGAGCGGGCAGCTGCAGAGGGTTACTCTGTTACCGGACCAATTGGTGCAGATTCAGTATTTCATCAGGCTAAAATCGGTAGATACAGCGCTGTACTCTCGTTGTATCATGATCAGGGTCACATTGCAGCCAAAACTCTGGATTTTGAGAGAACGGTGTCGGTAACTTTTGAGCTCCCGTTTCTGAGAACCTCAGTTGACCACGGTACGGCTTTTGATATAGCTGGAACAGGTACAGCTTCAGAGATCAGTATGGTTGAAGCTTTTCAAATTGCAGAAAAGTATACCCCTTACTATGCGAAAAGGTAGGTTTAGAAACTATGGTTGAATTACGAAACGTGAATAAATCATTCAAAACAAGAAAAGGACGTAAGCATGTTCTGAAAGATATCTCCTTTACTGCTGAGCCGGGTGAGATATATGGATTACTCGGACCGAATGGTGCCGGCAAAACTACTACCCTGAGGATAATATCAACTCTTCTGAAGGCCGACAGCGGAGAGGTGTGGGTAGATGGCCTGAATGCGGCAATAGAAGGCCGTAAGGTGAGGGACAAAGTCGGCCTCCTTACAGGTGATATGAAACTATCCGGAAACCTCTCTCCACGGGAAATGCTGAAGTTCTTTTCCGATCTGAATCATATACCGAAAGCGATTTCTAAAAAGAGAATAGAAAAACTCTCTGAGTATTTGGACATGAAAGATTTTCTGGACAGACCTATAGAGAAGCTCTCAGCAGGAATGAAGCAGAAGACATCTATTGCAGTAAGTATTGTACATGATCCTGATATCATTATATTTGATGAACCAACAAGTAATTTGGATGTTCTTGCGGTTAAAGTTGTGGTAGATTTTTTACATGATGCCAGTAAACAGGGGAAAACAGTCCTGCTGTCAACTCATGTGCTTTCTGAAGCAGAAAAACTGTGTACGAAAATTGGTATTATACTGGAGGGGGAGCTTATTATTAACGGTACACAGGAAGAGATTCTCGCAACGTATAACTCATCTTCACTGGAAGATGTCTTCTTCACTTTAGCAAAGGATAGGGGGCTGGTAATATGATAAAAGATGCTTTTATTATCCTGAGAAAAGAGCTGAAAAATATTTTAAAAGATAAACGAACACTGGTGGCGACCCTGCTGGTTCCTTTTCTTCTTATTCCGCTGCTCTTTGTGGGGATGGATTATATGGAGAATCGGCAGCGTTCTTCAGCAGAGGATACAATATATACTATTAATATAGTTAATAATGATGATCCTGTATTTCTTGAAATACTTTCTGAACATCTGAATTTTAATTTGGTAAGTGAATATTCTGAAGATGAACTTGTAGTAGAGTTTCCTTCAGGATATTCACCAGGTGATAGAGCTCAAACACTTATCTATTTTAATTCAACTTCACAGAAGTCATCTTTTGCCTCCTCAAGAATTGGCAATGCTCTTTCAGATTATTCAGCGTATCTTGCAGATACATATCTTGATGATTATGGAATTGACCTGAAATCTCTCTATACGATCTCAATATCACAAGTGGATACTGCACCGGAAGAGGCTCAGGGAGCTAGATTTCTACTTATAATGGTACCATATCTCATTTTAATCTATGTGTTTGTGGGCGCTATGTCAGTTGGCATAGATGCTACCGCGGGAGAGAAAGAGCGGGGAAGTCTGGCCGTTATTCTGGTAAATCAGGTATCCCGTTCCTCAATAGCGATAGGAAAAATTCTCTATGCGGTAACCGTTGGTATTGCCTCGAGCTGTATGACTTTCCTGGGATTTTTACTGGCTGTCAAATTAACAGGCGGTATGTTTGGGCAAAGTGTAACGTTTTCTGGTTTTTCATTCATGACGATGATTGTGCTTTTGATAACACTGATTATGACGAGTGCTATTGCCGCTTCGATTATAATATTTCTTGGAAGCATGGCAAAGAGTGTAAAAGAGGCTACGACCTACATATTGCCGATCTACTTTGTGGTTGTAATTCTTGGTGTTTTTACTATGAATATGGATCCTTCGTCTAATCAGTTACTCTTTTTGGTACCTTTTCTGAATACAGTATTTTTATTAAAAGGAGCAATTATTAATGACAGTACATTCCTGCAGCTGCTAATGCTGATAGCCTCAGATACGGTGCTCATAGGAGTGTTAGTCTACAGCACTTCGCGGCTGTATAACTCGGAAAAAATTCTAAATACTGTATAGTAACTTTTACATTTTTCGTAACCGTTCAGGTTAAACATGGTTTCTGAATTAGAATGAAGAATAAATAGAAATGAGGTAGGAAATGAAGAAACAGTTACTTTCTGCAGTTGCGGTACTCACAATGCTGATGATTTTTAGCGGATGTGCAACAAGTATTGCGTTTGATGTGGTAAAACCGGCAGAGATAAATATGGCTGATTATTCCCATTTGGCGATTTTCGATATTGCGCCTTATGAGTTCTCATTCCTGGATCTGGCAGGTTCTGTTGTTCTGGATCTTATTCTCGGAAAGGATATTGACCGGCCAACCGGGTATACACTTTTCATGGAGAAGGATATTTCCAATAAATTTGAACGACAGCTCGTCTACAGTCTGCAGCAGGCTGATTACTTCACCCTTATTTCTCCATCTCAGCTGAGGCCCTATAAAAGTGTGAATTCATCCGGTGCTTATAGCAATGATATTCTCATAAACAACTTTAATGTTACTGCAAGTCTGATAGGTACAATAGAGGATCTGCGTTTTTATGAGGATATTATTGAAACAGAGACAAATGTTGACGATGGAGCCGGTGGAATTGTAACAATTATTACAGAGTCATTTTTACAGGAAGTTTTCCTGGATTTCAGTTACAGTATTCTGGATTTGCGTACAAACCAGATTATTGGTACACGATATGAAAAGGGTGCAAGAAGGTTGGTAACACCTATTGAGGATAAAGAAACATTCAGACCCCCTAAATTATATTACTTATATGAGAAGATAATTGCTGAAATTTCATCAAAAATACGGTATCAGCTGGCACCGCGTATTGAAAGAGAGTATCGTTTTCTGGAAAAAGACAAGACGGGAAATATGGTAATGGAGACGGCAGACAGGTTGGTAAAAGAGAGAAGTTATGAGCAGGCACTCTCCCTATATCTTGAAATCTGGTATTCCAGCACTAATTATGCGGCAGGCTATAACGCAGCGATATTGTATGAAGTAATGGGACAGCTGCAGCAAGCCGTTAATTTTATGCAGGATGTTGCAAATAAAACGAAAAGCTCTGATGCATATAGAAAACTTTCACAATTGGAAAATGAGCTTCAGGTCTACAATGAAGCAATAACTCAGATTAGATAATAATATTAATTTAGAAAAATGGCTGAGTTTGTACATGACTATGTTAAATAATATACAAAGCTGATTAAAACTTTGGTTTACTCTTGAAGTTTTTGATGATTTGCAATTATTTCTGATACAATAAGATAAAACATTCATCAAAAAACTTCTGAAGTCAATATTATAAATCGAAGATTTATAATATTGACTAAGGGATAAGAGAAGAGATCATTAGTTTCATTTGAATGGGTATCATAATTACCGGATCAAACCCATACTCTTTCTGCAGAGTCTCTCTTCTGAGGAGTGCTCGTTGGCTAAGAGACAGCAGTGAATCTGATAATGTTTGGCCTATAAGTTCTATCGGAATATTCAGTTTCTTTAGTCTCTCCTCATTTGCAGATTTTTTAATAATTTCTGTGAATGGATTTGGGTATTTTTTCAGAACTTCTGTAATTTGTGTGTGAAATGATGGATCAGGATAATTGCGGTAATAGAAATCAAAGATTCCGGTATATGTTAGATCGGCAGCAAACTCCTCAACAAAACGGGGAATGACTGTATCAATTATTTTTAGTAAACTCTCAATTCCCAATCCGTCAGCTGTGCTGAACAGATAGCGCAAACGTGAGAAGATAGCATTCAGAACCCACAACTCGACTGAGAGAGCAAGCTCATCCTTTGATCGATAATATCTGTACATTGTTTGTCTGGTTACTTGTGCTTTAACTGCAATATCTTCCATGGTGGTTGCGTTGATTCCGGTTTTTAGGAATTGCTCAAATGCAATAGAGAGTATAGAATCCCTTCTTTTCAATCTCGTTCTGGTCAAATTTTCAGCCATTGCCTTCCTTTAATTTCCTTAATTTATTGAATAAATTTTATCATATACATTTTATACAGCATTTTTGGGCTTGCTGCCGCCAACCCAACGAAGTGAGAACAGAACTATTGAGAGTAGTAGGAAAAATGCCGGAATTAACAGAAGTGAGTTTTGAAGACCATAGCTATCGCCAATTAGTCCCATAATCCATGAAGCACTGCCGAATCCGGAAATTCCGGCACAGGAGAGGAGTATGAAGAGCAGTGTGGGATCTCCGTCAACCAATTTCACTGAGACAGCTTGAATTGTCGCCCAATGGGGTGCAACCGTAAGACCAGCAGCAAAAAGCAGTATGTAGAACAGGTATATTGATTCAGCTCTATATGCAAGCAGGCTTACAACAATTCCACACAACGATGCAACAAGCATGAGAGTTCGGTCATAGTGATGCCCCCGGGTAAATTTTCCCGTAAGTAAACGTCCGGTAAACATTGCCCCGGCAAAAAGAGCGGTACCAATTCCGGCAGCTGAGGGGAGGGCATTAAAGTGGAGCTGGATATAACTGGCACTCCAGAAAGTAAAAGCTGCTTCACAACCGGCTCCAAGATAAATTGCCAAAGCCAACAGCCAGAAGGCAGGTTGTTTTAAGCATTGTATCCAATGGCTTAGCGATGTAGCCTGCCCAGATTCTTCGGAGCCTTTTTTGGCAGTAATAAGCACGAAAGCCGGAAATAGGGTAATTATCCCTAGGCCAATAAAGAGGATTCGCCAGGATATACCAATAGTTAACAGAAAACCGCTAATTAAAACAGCTACAACGACACCGAGTGAGAAAAATGCATTTACTATATTCAGGTACTTACTTGAATCGTCAGGATGATTGTCATGAACCAGAGGATTGATCAGTGCTTCCGCAAAACCTGTTCCAAATCCAATTACAAACATTAAAGACATAACTCCCCAATAGGTGTTTGAAAAACCTGCTAAAATCAGTGAAGCGGAGGTTATTATCAACCCAAGAGCAATGGTTCTTCCTTTCCCGATTAACGATGCAGCCTTACTGCTTATGATGAGAGTGAACAGCAGAAGGATAGTTCTTCCCGCTTCCAAAGCCCCCCCTCCTGAAAGCGTGAAGCTCAACTCTTCAGACATTTTAAGCAGACTGATAGGTACCAGGACAACGGTCGCGGCATAAACAATAAAAGCAAGTGATAAAGCAGCATCTGTTTTGTTGAATTTCATGCTGTGAAGTATAGGTACTTTAGATTTTTCTGTCTACCGGATTTTACAACCCGGGTTTTGCCAGGTTTTGCTAGATAAACTTGTTCAAAGGTCTCTATAATGGTATGGTATCGCATGAAAAAACGTTTGACTATCGTATATACAGGTAATGGGAAAGGGAAATCAACTGCCGCCTTTGGACTTCTGTTCAGGGCAAAAGGGCATCAGTTCCGTTGCGGTGTTCTCCAGTTTATAAAAAGTAAACCCGAACATTGGGGTGAGTATAAAATGGCTAAATCTCTCGATATTCCCTGGGAGAACTACGGATGCGGATTTACCTGGAAACAGGAGGATCCCGGACCGACAATCGCTGAGGTGAAAGAGGGGTGGAATCGTGCTCAGGAGTGGATTGAATCGGGTAATTTTGATCTCATTATTCTGGATGAATTAACCTATCCGCTGATAGAGAAGTGGCTTGATCTCAGTTTAGTTGTGTCCTATCTGCAGGCATTGCCGGCTGCGGCTCCCCATATTGTTATTACCGGCAGGAATGCTCCTGAAGAGTTGATTGCCTGTGCAGATACAGCTGCCCGAATACAGAATATACACCATCATTTTGATATAAAGAAAACAGCAGCACAAAAAGGGATTGAATTTTAGCCGGCTTCTTCAGTTTTAGATCTGGGAAATAGTTTAGCAAATTCACCCGATATTAGTGGAATAATACCGAATGCTGCTGAAATCAGGATATAGTTTATACCAAGTTCTGCAAGTTTAAATATTCCCCTGATTCCAGGAATAAACAGCATGCAGAGAAGCAGTGCAATTCCTGTCACTGTTGAAATATTCAGAAATTTATTTCCAAACACTCCGAGACGAAAGACCCCAATATGTTCAGATCGTGCAGAATAAGCCCTCAGCAGCTCACCTGTTATCAGAACAGTAAAACACACCGTTCTTGCAGTTTCAACGCTTCCTGAGTTAAGGAGTGCAGCCTGAAAGGCAATAAGGCATGAAGCTGCCAAAGCTAAACTCTGGATTGTGATAGATAGAGTCATCTTCTTATCTATTATGGGAGATGATGGATTCCGCGGCTGGTCAAGCATGATGTTTACATCACCTTTTTCCAGCCCCAGGGCAAATGCCGGGAATGAATCTGTCATAACATTAACCCAGAGGAGCTGGATAGGAAGCAGTGGAATAGGCCAGCCTGCCAGCATTGAGAAAAAGATCAGGATTATCTCGCCAATATTGCATGATAGAAGAAATCCGACAAATTTTCTGATATTGCTATAGATGATTCTTCCCTGTTCAACAGCAGATACAATACTACTGAAATTATCATCGGTTAAGATCATATCTGCAGCCTCTTTTGCTGCATCAGTCCCTGTTATTCCCATAGCTATACCGATATCTGCTTGTTTTAAAGCAGGAGCATCGTTAACACCGTCGCCGGTCATTGCAGTAATTTCACCATGCTGCCTCAGTGCCAAAATTATCCGTACTTTATGGCTGGGAGATACCCGCGCGAATATGCCGATTTTTGGAATTATATGTATTAGGGTTTTATCATCCAACTGATCAAGTTCAGCTCCGCTTATTGCCATATCATCTGAAGTGATTATCCCCAGTTTTTTGCCTATAGCAGATGCGGTTGTCTTATGGTCTCCGGTGATCATTACAATGCGTATACCTGCTTTTCGGCATATTTCAATTGCTTTTTTTGCCTTTTCGCGGGGAGGGTCTATTGCCCCGGTAAATCCAAGAAAAATAAGTTTCTGTTCCTTCTCAGGGGTTATTGTTTTTCTGGCTATATCCTGGGGGGCGTATGCTAAACCAAGAACTCGTAGTGTTTCGGCTGAAAGTTTTTCCTGAACACCCAACAACTGTTTCTTTCCCGACGCTGTCAGAGGTGTAACTTTTCCATCTATCTCAATATGGGTGCATCGGGGAAGGAGCATGTCCGGAGCCCCTTTTGTGTACATCACAGAATTATCATCAGAACTGTGCAGCGTGGACATCAATTTTCTTTCAGAATCAAAAGGCAGTTCTGCAACTCTTGGGTGGTGTGCAGCTGCAGCATTTTTGAGTATACCATATTTATATCCCAGAACGGTCAAACAGCCTTCGGTAGGATCTCCGGTTATTGATTTTTCAACAGAGTTGTAATCTGCATCATTACAGAGCACTCCAGCTAAAATCAATTTTTCCAGAGTAGGAGAGGTGTATGGGATTCCCGGTTGTCCTTCATGGTTAAATTGACCTTCGGGATCATACCCGTTTCCGGTAACAGTAATAGAGGAGTTGTCTGTGAATATCTTTGTAACGGTCATTTCATTTCGAGTCAGAGTTCCGGTTTTATCGGAACAAATGACCGTAGTCCCGCCAAGAGTTTCCACTGCACCTAACCGTTTTATGATAGCATTTTTCTTAACCATCTGCTGCATACCAAGAGCGAGAATAACCGTTACAACAGCAGGAAGTCCTTCAGGAATAGCAGCAACAGCAAGGCTTACTGCGGTCATAAATACTTCAAAAAGATCCTCTCCTCGGATAATTCCCATTATTGCAATAACAATACAGATAGCCAGGCATAAAATACCAAGCAGTTTTCCCAGAGATGATAATTTCTTCTGAAGAGGTGTTTGTTCATCAGGAGTTTCAGACAGCAAGCCGGCAATGCTCCCAATCTCCGTATTCATTCCTGTTCCTGTTACTACTCCCGTTCCTCTTCCGTAAGTTACCAGTGTTCCCATAAAGGCACAGTTTTTGCGGTCAGCTACCCCCGTCTGTTCATTGAATTTCATCGATGAATCTTTTTCAACCGGTGTCGATTCACCAGTCAGTGCTGATTCCTGAATTTTCAGATTTATTGTCTCAATTAAACGAAGATCAGCTGGTACAGAAGATCCGGTATCCAGAATCACAATATCCCCTGGAACCAGTGCATTAGACTTGATCTGTTCAATCTGCCCGTCACGAAGAACTGATGCAAAGGGGAAAGCCATTTTCTTTAGTGTCTCCAGTGCTTTATCTGCCCGGTATTCCTGAATAAATCCCAGCATCCCGTTTATTATGACTATTGCAGCAATAATAATCCCGTCCGCAATTTCACCAGCCAGTATAGAGACTGCGGCAGCAGCAATAAGGATGATAATCAGAAAGTCCTTGAATTGTGCAGCTATTTTATAGGGTACCCCATGTGCTTTTTTCTTAAGCAGAGTATTTAATCCATATTTAGCTACTCTTTGCTGAATTTCATCTTTTGAAAGTCCTGAATCACTATTTGTTCCGAACTCTTTTATGGTCTGTTTTTCAGTCATAGAGTAATATTTTTTCATAACCGGATTATAACATATTCCATGGCTGTGAATACCATAATTTTACTTTGACTAGCCCCCTGTTTATCAGTACCATATTGCTCAGGAGATATCTTCATGAAATACAAACTCGAGACAATCCCCGTATGGGATGCACTACAGGAAAATACCGAGTGTCTAATCTGCTCTCTTATGGAAAAGGCTGAAAAGCGTTTTATTGACTATTTTCTTGGAAGTTCTGTCATGAATCCTGAAACGCGCGTGAAGGTGAACTCCATCGGCTTTTGCCCTAAGCATTATGCAGATCTTGTCCTGGCTGAAAAACCTCAACCTATGAGTTTGGTGGCACATACACATCTATTGGAAACAATGGAAAAGCTGGCACCTGTCATGAAAAAACTCAGTGGGGTGGAATCATCCAGAAAATCGGGAAAGCATATAGGAGAAATGAAAAGAATATTGCTTGAACGGGATAATGGCTGCCTGATTTGTGAAAGCATGAAGGCAACTCTTAACCGCTATGCGTTTACATTGGTTCATTTGCTGGGTAACGATGATGAATTCAGAAGTGCGTTTAGCGGCTCTAAAAGTATTTGTTTGCATCATTTACCTGCTGTACTGGAAATGGCC